>Ga0209636_10000804_pt1 | contig 31378 bp, 27 predicted proteins | sample DeeMarSWOR152_54_FD_187464 | JGI IMG/M metagenome (GOLD analysis project Ga0209636, IMG submission 187464) | Marine sediment microbial communities from White Oak River estuary, North Carolina - WOR-1-52-54 (SPAdes) (version 2) | ecosystem: Environmental > Aquatic > Marine > Intertidal zone >...
GTAACGCAATTGCCAAGATATAGGGCCAACTATTTTGGCCATGGAAGAACTGTACCGGGTCATATCGATAGCTGTGCAACATATGCCCACAACCTCAACGTCGTTATACATTTCTTTTTCTTTCAAGTAGTCTATTATTCCCACTGCGGACGGCACGTTATGACCGATCACCAAGATCACAGGCTTAGTGACATCTGCTATTCCCCAACCTATTTCAGTTAGAGGAGCTTCGGGATCCCCCTTTGGAAAACCATAAGCTGAAATCTGCGCCATATCTGCGATTTCCATGCCAACTTGATCTACCATCCCTGCATGAAGAACTTTAGACTCAAAGTCTACGTTGCTTCCCTCTTGCCCAGTATGAGTGGCGGAGAGAAGATGTGTAACCTCACTCTCACACCAGTCAAGGCCATCCTCTAGATCTCTGAGGGTTTCAGGTTTAATGCCGCAAACCAGGCGGGTCACTGGAGCCTCTACGTCAACATTCAAGCCTCCCACATCAATGGGGCTGTTTCCACCGTATTTCTCTATCAGGTGTTCCACCAAATGCCTTGCATGTGCAGTATGGGTTGCAGCTCCGATGCAGCAGGCGAGAAGGACTATACGTGACTGCTGAGCTGCCATATTCAGTCCACAGGCTCCCCGTTTGTCTCCTGTTAGATCGCATTTGCCAAACGTGCAGAGGCAGCACACATCACAGAATGGTAAGTAGAATGGTTTGTAACGTTGAAGGAGCTTCATGTCCCACTCTCTCAAAGTTGTTATTCCTGGAAAAGGTGTCGGCCCCATTGGTTCATCCCATTTTTCTTCGACAATCCGGCCAATTGTGAGTTCAAGGTCTTTGACGAGAGCTACGTTAGTCTTCAACTCCTTGATTTTTAGGTTTACGCCTTTTTTGGTCAACCACAACACTACCAAGATTTTGAAGATGTAAGGTTAGCGACACATTATTTTAAGCTTTTCCAGAAATGTCTTCTAGACGTAATGTTCAATTGCTCTACGAGCAATTAGGCTTAGAACATCATGTGCAGAGCTTGCGAATGCCGATTACCCTTCGGTGTAACCAGCTTTCGCCATTATTTTCTTGACAGAAATGTAAGCTGGAGAATCTGAAGATAGGCCCAGCAAGGATTTTCCGGATAGTACGTATTCCTCAACGTCTTTATCGTAGGTGATTTTTCCCAAATATCCCAGTTGAGTAGTCTCTCTGGCTTGGTTCTCTAGGTGTTCTGGAAATCTGAAACCGCCAACCATGTGGAAATTCTTGAAATCTATTTTGACTTCTTTGGCTACACGATACGCACGCTTAACATGGTCAAAGGATTTCTTTGAAGGATCGATTATATCGAAGATGTCGTCGACGTTTGTCGAGATTTTTCGGTTTAGGTGTTCCAAGCCTGCTGGAGAATCGATCAGCACATATCTGTAGTTTCTAGTTAGAGACGTGAGTGCTCCTTTCAGGGCTGCGTCTGGCAGACAGTAGCATCCTTCAATCCATTTTGTTCCTACGGCCATGAAATCGAAATCGTCGCCCTCATACAAGCCTTTCGACCATATCTTGCTTTCGATTCGTTCCGTTGGGGGTACACCAACAGTGGTTCCGCCTTCTTCCAAGAAAGTTTGCACGAGGAGATCTGAAATGGACTTTTTGCCGACTTCCTGTAAGTCAATGCCAACCATTTCGCCAAGGTTTTGATCGGGATCCACATCCACCAAGAGCATAGGAGTTTCTGCGATTTCAATGAAGTATTTGGTCATTAGAGCAACGAAGCTTGTTTTTCCTGTTCCTCCGCGGCCCATGGTGACAAGAATTTTCACGTTATCCTCCCTCTCCGTTTCCAATAGTCTCTTCAGCCTGCTAGTTATCTTTTATGTCAAGCTTTTCACTCAATTCCCGTATAGCACGCAAAGCAGGTGAATCCTTGTACTTAAGGGGTGTTTCTCCACGCATCTCTGCCTCTACCACATTCTGATCGAAAGGCACAAAGTCAAGAATCGCTAGACTGTTTCCTTCTGCGAATTTTCTGAGAGTTTCTTCTTGAGCTTTATTCGCTATTTTGTTTCCAACTAGAAAGACCTGCTTCATGTCCGCTTCTGTCGCCAAATCGTGAATACGCTTAGCAGTTTCGAGTGATTTTACGTTTGCATCTGCAACAACAATTAGAACATCAACGTGCCGCGCTGTTCCCCTTCCTAGATGCTCGACTCCAGCCTCCATGTCGAGAACAACTGCTTCGTCTCGTTCTACGACTAGATGACGAAGCAAAGTGCGAATAACAGAATTTGCTGGACAAGTGCAGCCCGAACCCATCGACCTCACAGTACCCATGACAATTAAGTTCACACCAAAAGGGGTCCTTACTGAAAAGTCACGGATGATATCCTCTACCCTAAAGGAGAGACGATAAACCCCCGGATAGGCAGTTTTAGTTTTTGACTCTATTAACTCCTTGTTTTCTGATATTGGCACTATTTTACGGGTTTGTTCCAATGTCAAGCCCAGTGTTAAAGCGAGGTTTGGTGAGGGGTCAGCGTCGATGGCAATTGTTTTCAGTCCTTTATTTGAGAAAGAGCGTGCTAGCCCCCCAGCGATTAGGGTTTTGCCTACACCACCCTTGCCGGAAACTGCCACTTTCACGTCGTTCTCTTCCCATTCAGAGTTTCTAAGCAAATAGGCACAGAACTGGCTATTTACACTTTCTGAAATGCTTGAAATCTAAAGGAATTGTCCCTTCCCTTTGATTAGTCTTTTTTGCGAGCTAAAAGTATGAGGCTTTCAATGTCAGAAACCTTATTCTTTGTTTATCCTTGCCGTAATCATTGTTGTTGTCATCGCGAGGCCAGGTATTGTTCGTAGTTGGTTGTAGATGAAGAGAGTTAGCTCCTTGACTGATTCAGTTTCTGTCTTGACTATCATGTCATATTCTCCGTATACGTGTGTGACTTCCTTCACAGATTGTAGTTTCGCTATCTTGTTCACTAGTTTTTTGATTCTACGGTGCTCTGTTCGAACAAGAGTATATGCAGTGACTCCCAACTTTGCCTCCTCCTCTTGTCAGAGTAATGGTCTGAACGATATTAGTACATGAAGGGCGAGTGCACGCAATAAATCTCTCTGGGTGACGATTCCAACAAGTTCTCCTTTTTCCATTATAGGCAAGTGCCGAACATTCTTTCTCTGCATTTCCCTTACGGCGTTAATTATCGGAGTGTTTCCCTTGATGATTATCAGGGGCTTACTCATGATATTCTTCATTTCTACCTTAGAGGCGTCCAAACCTTTTGCCACTACCCTTTGAAGTATGTCTCTCTCAGTTGCCATGCCAACTGGTCTTTTCCCGTCCATGACGATAATGCAGCCAATGCCTTTGCTGCTCATCATCTTTGCTGCTTCATAGACATATTGGCTTTTGTCGATTGTTATGACTGGTTTCGTCATGACGCCTTTTACGATTGACGGAGGCTCTTTATTTTCTGGCACATGAATCACCCTGTAATCTGACCTCTCAATCCTCACTTGGAGGTTCCATGGTGATGAGTGTTGTTGAACCTTCTACGCCTTTTATGGTTCTTATGATGTCAAAGATGAATGAGTCCAAAGTCTCCAATGCTTCTATTTCCACTTTGATGAGCATGTCGTATTCTCCGTAAACTGTTTCGACAGCTTTAACCTGAGTGAGCTTCCTAACGTTGCGTAGAACATTTCTGTCCATGCCTGGCTTAATTCTCAATAGCACATAGGCTTTTATCATGTTCTTTTTTCTCCAATTATTTCTTTAAATGTGGAAAGACTTCTGTGGCTATCATGTTAATTGATTTTCGCATATTTGGACCTATTGGGGAACCAGCCACGATCTGGTTGACGCCAACCTTCAACAGTTTCTGGATTTTATCTACGCAAGTTTCCGGAGTGCCGCAAATTGAAAAGGCTTCCACCATCTCTGCGTTCACAAGGATGAAGGCTTCTTTCCATTGTCCGTGTACTATTGCCTCGCGAATCTTGTCTGCAACTTCTACTGGAATTTCGTGACGTTCCAATATTATCTTAGGTGAGCCAGCAACGATGTACGCTACTACTGGAATTACCGCCTTTAACGCCTTATCATAGCTTGACGCAACAGAGAAAGACGTGTAAGCACTAATGTCTGAGTCACTCAACTGCTTGCCAGCTTTTTCTATACCCTTACCGATAAACGTCATTGCGTTTTCAACATCCTTGGGATGCGAGGCATTAATCAAAACTCCATCACCTATTTCAGCAGCCAATTCCAGCATTTTTGGGCCTTGAGCACCTATGAAAATGGGGATAGGGCTTGTTATTTTGAAGTTTAGTGTTGCCCCATCAACTTTGAAGATTTCGCCCTGCATTTCCAGAGGTTTCCCCGAAGTGATTTCACGGATGATTTTTACAGACTCTCTTATTGTTTGCAATGGTTTGCTCTGCTCCAAATTTAGCATCTGCAGTGTGGTTCTGTCTCCAGCTCCAAGTCCGCAAACAACTCTGCCTGGTGCAATTTCGTTGAGTGTCGCAACGGCTTGAGCGGTAACCCCTGGATGAATCAAGTAGGGGTTTGTGACTCCTGGACCAAACTTTATTCTTTCTGTATATGCAGAGGCTATAGCTAGAGAAACATAGACGTTTCTGTTGTTGAAGTGATCTGTAATCCACAAGTAATCAAATCCGATTTTTTCCGCTTGAATAGCATAGAAGGTTGTTTTCCAATAAAGATCTCGTGGAACAAATTCTATTCCAAACTCAACCACAAAGAATACTTCCTTCATTCATTTCTAAACAGTAAAAAGCCCCTTCCTTTAAAAAAATTCCATAAAAAAGGGATGATTAATAGTCTCGCTTTGCTCTACAATGTTTCTCTTAGCATCACTACGATTGCAGGCAGCCCCAACTCTTCCATCAAGGTAATTGCTTTCTCAGGTTCAAGAATCATTGATGCCTCAAGGACACGCTGCAATCCAACTTCCGTGGCGAGTTGATCCCTCTGCCAATAGTAGAGGATGGTTTTTGCAAGGTCACTTGGCATTTTGCTTGCATTCGGTGAATTTAACACGAGGTCTATCAGCTTTTCAGACGCTACATTCCACAGTGACGCTGGTATCTTTCGTGCGACTCTTTCTAAAGCCATCTCCTAAACGCCTCGAGGTTTTTATATATCTGTATATAATGTATATATCAGAGATAAGTCTTTTTGTAAGGAGAATCGTCGCAATAACGTAAGCGTTACACTGTCAAATGTCTATCAATGGCAGAAAACTCGACGAAAAACGTCACAATTGGTACACAAAATGTATGACTTTCGTATATGATTTCGCTTATTTTCACTTATCAGGAATACGAAAGGCGTATAAATCGAAGACGCATTTACCTGATTCCGTGTATGAAGGTGCCAGACATTGCTGTTTATCGACACACTTGACATGAAGATTATTAAGGCGCTCCAAACAGACGCTAGAAAGCCCATAGTTCGGTTGGCCAGAGAAGTGGGGGCAAACGAGGCCACAGTCAGAAGGAGAATTGACAAGCTCTCGAAAGAGGGAATCATTGAAAGATTCACAGTTGTCTTAGACTATCACAAACTTGGACGTGTCATAAAGGCTTTCATTGGATTAAGAGTACAACCAGCCAAACTCAGAGAAATCGTTGACCATCTTTCCAAGCATCCAGACATTCAAGTTCTCTATAGAACAAGCGGAGACACAGACATTTTTGCAGAAGTCATCTTCGAAAAAATGGAAGACCTCAACGAGTTTCTTGAAGAAGAGCTAAGACTCGAGGGAATCCTAGGAACCATCGTTACAATCGTGATAGGACCCTACAAAAGGTGTCCATGGACAGGACTCTAGACTACCCCAACGCCCTTTCCTTTTTCGCCATGAACACATTCACGTTTGGAATCCTTGACGGGTGTCTCTCAAACGGAACACCAAACATCCCCTCAAAATAGCCTTGCAGATAAGGTATCGGAAGTGGACAAAACTCCACCTTTATCTCGGTTCGAAACTTGGAAAATTTCCCCCAACCCATAATCTCGAGGTCTCTTAGCACAACTGACCAGTTCTGTGGATCTGCAAAATCCACATCCCTGAAAAACGGGTTTGTGAGTTTTCTTTTGAGTGCGCTGGCTTTTGCCGCATTAAGGATTTCGCGGTTTGATAGTCCGTGGAACAAGTCGGCAACCATCACGGTTTCCATGAGGAGAACTCTGCCTCCTCCCATTCGGTAAACGTAGGGAAGCCAATCGTGCACTGCAAGTCTTTTATAAAATTGCATGGCTGTGCTTAAGGCTTCTTCTTTGGTTTTTATGAAGCGGGATTTCTCAAGAAAAGTTAGATATTTGTAGAGGTCATCAGAGACTTTTATCATTACTTCTTTCAACGCATCTTCCTCACATGGCTTGAAAGCAAGAGTTCTGAAGTGAAACTTATAGGTTGTTCTCTTTCTGTGAAGGACTGAATGCTCATTGCTCATCGATTTCGGCTTTATGGGTAGAATCTTCTTATCGTTCGTGGAAATGGTATGGAATCGATTATATTTTCAAGGTCAAGCATCCAAGTGAGTATCCTTTCCAAGCCTAATCCGAACCCTACATGCGGAACTGTTCCATAACGCCTCAAGTCAATGTACCATTCGTAATCCTCTTCTCTTAGACCAAGCTCCCTAATCCTTTTGAGCAGCTCTTCTTTACTGTCTTCTCTTGCTCCACCGGTTGAAATTTCGCCTATTCTTGGGACGAGCATGTCAGTTGACATCACGAGGTCTGGATTGTCTCTGTGGGACTTGCAGTAAAATGCCTTAATCTGTCTCGGATATGCATAGGCAAAGAATGGACCGCCGAACTCTTCTGCTAAAGCCTTCTCGTCTTCAAAGCCAAAGTCTTCGCCCCACTTGATCTTGAAGCCTTTCGCATTCAGTTTCTCTATTGCGTCTGTATAGGTGACCTTTGGAAAAGGAGTCTTGACAGCTTTCAGCTTTGACATATCTGCACCTAGGCTTTCTATCTCATTTTTGCAGTTTTTTACTGTCTTCTGGCATATGTAACTCACAAGCTCCTCTTCTATGTGCATTAAGTCGTCCATGTCGGCAAAAGCCCATTCAGGTTCGATATGCCAGTACTCGGTTAGGTGCCTTATAGTTCGACTTTTTTCAGCTCTAAAAGAAGGAGCAACACAGTAAACTCTTTCCAAAGAGTAAATCAAAGCTTCGAGATGTAATTGGGCGCTCTGTGTCAAGTAAAGCTGCTTATCAAAATATTTCAGGCCAAAGAGGGTCGAACCGCCTTCACAGGCACTTGAAATAAACATTGGCGGTGAAACTTCAATAAAACCTTCCTTCCTAAAGAAATCATGGGAAAACCTCAAAACTTCGCTTCGTACTCTCATTATCAGATTCATTCTGCGGCTTCGAAGCCACAAATGACGAACATCTCGCAGGAACTCCTCGCTCTTATATTCGGTTATTGGAAAAACCTCAGCCAAACCAATTACGGAAAGTTTTCGCACAGAGATTTCGTAGCCGCCCAGAGCACGTTTGTCCTTTTTCGCGGTGCCCTCAAGCAATACAGAAGATTCAATTGTCGCCTTTTCGGCTTCAGCCCATGAGGGACTACCTCTCTTAATCGTGCATTGAATGACCCCCGAAGCGTCACGAACAATCAAGAAAATCGTTTCTTTGCTCTCTCTTTTACGGTAAATCCATCCTCTAATGGTTACAGTTTTTCCTTCAAGTTTTCCGTCCAGAATAGTTTGAATAGCTACGGCAGACATAGACATCATTCCATAATCTAACCTGCAAACCTAAATATTTACCTTAAAAGGTTTGTTAAACCTCTTTTGCTTAGTTAGAGAAAAAAGTAGTCAATGTTCTCATGGAGTTTTACAAGCAGAAAAAGTGGGAGATTTAGGGAAGCTCGATTTCGTTTAGGAGCGCTAGGTCTTCTAGGTTGTTCATCTTTATTTTTTTGTTTGACACTGTGTAGAGTACGTTTTCGATGTAAAGCGCTCTGTTCACCCAGTGGCTGCTATCTCCTATGTTTATGCCGTTCTCCAAGTGGGTAATGTTGCCTCTCAGGACAAGTCCCTCGCTTAGGGTTATGTTAAAAACGTAGGCTCCTTGCCAAACAAGCGTTCCGCTAACGTAGGACGGGACTCCTTCTGGGTATTCTGTTTCGTCTATTTCTGCTACTTGAACAGGTATTACAAGAAGGTTCTTAGATCTGTCAAACAGGAATGCTTTGTGGTCTCTGAGAATTGGTGAGTCTGTTCCTCTGTCGCCGATCGTGTAGTTCGCTATCTGCTTTGGATTGCTTACGTTGCTGACGTCGAAAAGTGATATTTTTACTCCTTGGTACCATGCGAAGTCTCCTTCTTCTGCTTCCACTGTTTCTTTGCCGACGCCAATAATGTGGTTTTCGTCGTAGGGATGTAAATAGTCTGAGTATCCAGGTATCTTTAACTCACCGAGAACGGCTGGGTTCGTGGGTTCGTTCAAGTCGATTACAAACAAGGGGTCAGTCTTTACGAAGGTCACGAGGTAGCATCTGTCGCCCATGAATCTAGCTGAATAGATTTTTTCTCCGGGAGCAAGGTTTTCCAGCTTTCCAACGATGCTTAAGTTCATGTCCAAGACGTAAACGTGATTTTTAGATGTTGTTTGCTCCAAGATTCTTGCAACGTGTCCTGTTGTGGTTGCTATTCGGAAGTAACCGTCATGTTCGTCCATTGAGAATTGGTTGAGTACGTAGCCTGGAACTATGCCGCTCACCATAGGTCCTATAGTCTCATTTTCTATTCGGGTTCTGTAGATGAGTGTGCTTTCGTTTTTTGGAAATGTTATGTAGATGTTGTTTAGGGATACGTACATGCAACTTGTTCCGCCTAGCAAGATTGTTTTGTTTGTTGGTTCTTCGGCAAGGTCTTGCACGTTCATGGCGACTATTGTTGTGAACATGTAGTAACTATCGGAAGTGTTGAAGTATTGGATTCCGGAGACGCTTATTTCTTTAGCTTCCTCATTTGAGTAGACCTTTGGGAGGATAACTGTGTCGTTTTCAATCAAGGCTTGTTGGCTGACGACGAAATAGACGTATTCTGCGATCATTCTTGAGTTGAAGTAGCCACCGCTCATCGTGAAATTTCTCAGAAGTGCTGGGCTAGTTTTGTTTGAAACGTCATAAATATTCACGAAAGTTTCAGCATCCCCGTAATAGCTCTCATAATAACTCCAGTAAGAATTAACATGTCGGCATCCTAGCACGGCCAGTCTATCGTCATCCAGAAATATGCCTATAGGATACGAGTCGTTGAAGGTTATTTTTGAAAGAACTTTAGCTTCTTCTGGCGGACAAGATTTTAAAGATTTTATGATGAAGATGTCATTGTCTGAAATTAAATAGATGTGTTCCCCATCGGTTTTTACAATATCTGCTTCGTCAACTCCTGCAACTTGAATGTTGGTTGTAGAATATTCGAACCCCGAATCTAGTGCTTCTGCGTAAGTATTCATTTCTTTTGGTGTGGTTGCTAAAAATCTGCCCCAGGATCCATAGTATGGAAAGAATTCCTGAGTTCCTGAGTTTTCCATTAAGAAGCTTTTAAGCTCTTCATAGGATGAAAACGTGTTTAACAGCGCAGATGGAGTTACAGGCTGTGGCTGAGATGGCCCGGATTCTGGTGGGTAGACTCCGAAGTTGTAGCATATTGAACCTATTATTATAGCTAAGAGAACCGCAGCGATTCCGTAGATTTGTGCTCTTTTTTTGATTTTGCTTTCCATGTGGTTATCGCCTACTAGACATGAGGTTTTCGTTTTATTTTATTCTAATTCTTGGTACAGTTGGTACAGAAGTCAGAACGGTCTTAGAGACCATACGCGTGCTGCTTCATACCAGAATATTACTGAAACTATTGTTCCGAACGAGAGAATGAATAGGTTTTCTCGTGTGAAGCCTTGCATTAAGAACAGAAGATAAGCAATCAGCAAGGATGTAGAGAAGACTGCGTAAAAGAAGTATCTTGGGAACAACAGTTTTCCCAGTTTGATGAAATGTCTAAGTACGCCGATCTTTACGTGGCTCACCAGCAAATAGTGGCCGCCTATGTCTTGTTTCTCCACTAAGCCTAGTTCATGTAGTTGTTCAAGATGATGATTCGCAACGCTCGGACTGCTGAAATGTAAGGCTCTTTGAACTTCGCGAACACTCATTGGATGTCCACTCTTTAAGAGAAGCCAGTAGACTTTCCAAGCCTTCCCGCGAAGTGCATAATCAAGCTTAATTTCATCTTCCGTAGCCAAGAGACAAACACGCCATTAACTAAATTGTTAAGTATGAAACTTATAAGTCCAGTTTTTAGTACAAAAGAATAGTGGGAATACTGATGAAAAATTGTGCATTTAGAGAAGGCAATTTCAAAGCTAAGAGGGCAAGGCAAAAGGAAGACTACCAATCATCGCACGCAAGAACTTGCGAGAAAATCTGCGAGAAACCTCCGGAAGCCTACCGATCTTGTTAGATACAAAAATCACAAAAAGAATTTAAACATGACATAGAAACGTCAGCGAAAACCCGCCAAACATAAGCTCATCCAACAGCCCCGGCAACAAAGGCCAATAGTCCAATAACAAACCAAAAAAGAGCAGAGTTTTTAATTCTTCTCGCATTTTCCCTAGAATAGTCGTTAAGAAGCATGACTGAAGAAGCCACAAGCCCCCAGTCAGTCGCAGCCACTAATGGAATGAACCAGAAAGAAACAAGCTCTAGGAACCAAGGTATAGGACTCAAAAAAACAGCCAACAAATAGAAGATTGCCGCTGCAATCGCTGCATTTTTCTCTCCGTAACGAACAGCCAAAGTCTTCACACCTTGCATTTCGTCGCCTTTAACATCGACAATACCCTTAGTTACCTCCCTGCCAGTGTTCGAAAGAAAAGCCATACAAGCAAAAATCAAGACATTCAGCCTGACCTCACCAACAATTGCCACGCTTCCATAAATGAAAGGTATAGCCACGCACATGCTGACAAGAAAATTACCGGGCAACCCACTACGCTTCCCAACAGTAGTATAAGCCACAAAAACCAACCAAGCGAAAACAGCTATCACAAAACTGAAAACGTTCGTCAAATATGCAGCTGCCAAACCTATCAACGTGAGGAAAAAAGCCAAAGCCAAGGCTTCTTTCGGCTTAATCAAACCGCTCGGAATCGGTCGATTGGGCTCATTTAAAGCATCTATTTCTCTATCATAATAGTCGTTTATAGCCATGGACGCAGCGGTTAATGCAAAGCCAGTAACGAATCCATAAACGAGATTCGTCCAAGAAATGTCTAAATCATATGGACCCGCAAGTGCTGCACCGACAACAACGGCAACGCCCATCATTAAGCAGTTTACCGGACGTATCAAACGCAGATAACCATAGACTCCGCCCATGATTGCTCAAACCTCCGCGATAACTCATAAGATTTCATTGAAGTTATAAGATTCACGTTCGCATTCGCGAACTCAACATCTTTTCGCGCCGCCATTCATTTGTAGATAGGAAATTTCGTGGCTTCTATTCACATTTCTCAAAAGCTCTAGCTTATCTTCTCGAACGCGTTTTCAGAGTTGCAACAGGCTATTCATATCGTGATCATACTATGATTTTATTGGTTGGATGCCGATAAAAATAGAAGTTTTCTCCACAACTGATATTTGAATAATGCCTCTGTTTTATATTAGGCGAAGGAGTTGCTGAATAAGGTAGTCTCTGGAATCATGCTCACCGTTCTGTTGATATGTGTATTGACTCGTATGAGCTGCAAGAACGAATCTGTTGGCCATATCATTGACAACAGAGCAACAGACGGAAGGCTCAACGTTTCGGATGACGGAAAAATTCCAGAAGAGAAGTATTATGTCAATTGCCCCGGTAGTCCTGATGATAAAGGTGGTAATCGCGCATCCTGCTTACTTGAAAAATACGAGGCAAATTATGAAGAATTCGAAGAGATTGAGATTGGTGATAAGATTGTGTATTTTTGTCAGAGGAAGATAGATGAAGCTATTGTTGAAAAAGATTCCATAGTGTACCAATTCGACAAAGATACTGGGGAACTTCTGACCAAAAGAATGCATTGGTGTAATGACCTGCCAGAACATCTGTCCCACTCGATGATCGCCAAAGAACAAGCAGAATCTCTGGTCGAAGGAGAGATTCAATTCAGCAGGCTGTGTATAATATCGCCAGAATCAGATGTTTTTCCAATCAAACCGACACCGAGCAATCCATGTTGGATTGTGAGAAGCATTGATAATGGTAACCTCCTTGTGACAATTATTGATGCAATGAATGGTGAGATATTGGGTTATGGGATCCCACCACCATATAGTGTATTCTCTCCACCACCATTGTGTACTGCGTTCTCGATGTCCGGTCCTCAATATTTTGACCCTTGTAGTGGGGTATGGTACGAGTGGTATAAGAATGCCGAATTCTGGTTCAACGAAATGGGATACTCTACTGAGGTTGTGCAATGGCCAACGGAAGAAAAGATCAAAAGCCATATTCAATCTAATGAAACCGCGGTGTTTTACGAGATAGCCCATAGCGGGGGGAGAAGCGACCAGTTCAAAAGCGGCTGTATCGGTGGAAGTGAACCGGAATACACTTATGCCTGTGAAGTCGAAGAGTGGATTGCCAACTATACGAAAATGCCGTTCGCTTTTCTGGCAAGCTGTTTTTCGATGTGTAACACGAGCGATGGTTCCCTGTCTTATGCGTTTAGAAAAGGTTCAATGGAAAATACAGCTACTATTGGCTACTGTAATATGAGCGACGAAAAATGTTTTACTTGCTGGATCTACTCACTAGATTGGCAAGACGCACTGTTCGACTACATGAATCAGAGCTATACAGTGAAATATGCCTTTGATGAGGCCAATGCAGATTATCCTTGTTGTACAGAAACAGGTTGCATAAGGTTTGCGGGTGATGAGAATTTTAAGGTAGTGCCCAAGGTGAAGAGAGTGCCGGCTGTGCACGATCTAGCCGTAACAGATGTTTCATCTTCAAAAACCGTAGTTGGACAGAGACTCACCCTTAATGTGAGCGTGTGTGTCGGAAATCAAGGTGACTTCGTCGAAACCTTTAATGTAACCGCGGACGCCAACACAACGATCATTGGCACCTTTGAGAACGTCACTTTGGCCAGTGGAGACGCTGAAACCTTAATCTTCACATGGAACACTACTGGTTTTGCTAAGGGCAACTATACCATAAATGCTTATGCTTGGCCTGTTCCAGGCGAAACTGACACAACAGACAACACTATTGTTGCTGAAAAACGTGTTTGCGTAAGTATACCTGGCGATGTGGATTGCGACTTTCATGTAGACCTCTACGACGCTGTCAAGCTCCTGAAGATTTACGGTGCTAAGAAAGGTCAGCCAGAGTACGATCCCAACTGCGACATAGACGGAGACGCAATCATCTACCTGTACGACGCAGTCATACTGCTCACAAACTACGGCAGAAAAGACCCATAAACATCCTTTTTTTCTTTTTGTCATCCTTCAAAACTCAAGTGTGCGTGCTCTACACAAGGTAAAAAATGCCTGTAGCTTGGATTTTTCCCTTAATACCGCAGATCGTCATATCTGGATTCTAATCTGCCATCAACGTCTGGTTTATGAATTCTCCTTTTACATGTTGATGCGGATAGATTTTTGTTGCTTTCAATTTGCAACCTCTTGCTATTGTCACGTCATCTGCTATAACCGAGATTGAATCTATTCTTGTAGGTTTGTTCTGGCTCGAAAGGATTGTCACATGTCTTCCCACAATGCTTTCTTTTATTTTTGTTGCCTCCTCGATTATGGCTCTGTCCATGACCGCTGAGTTTTCTATCGTAACACCCTTGCCAATTTTGGTGTAGTTGTCAACGCATGAATTCACTATTCTCACTTCATTCCCTATTTCGCAGTGTCTTCCAATGAGAACAGAGCCTTTGATCTCTATTTTTCCTCGTTTAATCTTTCTTATGATTTCCCTTCTCCGCTTCATCGATTCCTTGCTCTCCCCCTGGACCCATATTCTGGCTTCTTTGCTTATTCTTCCACCGAATTCCGTCAATGATGAAAAACGACCATCAAGCATGTCTCGCATAGCTTCCAAGTAACGCTGCGGAGTGCCAATATCATACCAGCTTCCTTTCAAGGTGTAACCATATACAGGCCTGCCAGTTTTTATCAAATAAGGTATGAAGTCGTAGCCAAAATCTAAGCGATGTCTCTCTTTGATTATTCGTTTGACTCCTTTTTCCTTGAACACCTTTCTTATTTCAGGTGAAACCATGTATAAGCCGGTGTTGGCAAGGTTGGAGGGTGCTTCTTTCGGTGATGGTTTTTCAACAAACCTTGAGATTCTCATATTATTGTTTACGTCCGCTATTCCCAGACCTTCAACATTTTCAACTTCCCTCAGGGCTATAGTCATCATTGCCCCTTTCTCTTCGTGAAAGTCTACAAGCCCTTTCAGGTTCACATCGAAAATGTTATCCCCTTGCACAGCAAAGACAGGGTCCTTAACGTCATAGTACTCCATACTTATTCTTGCAGAATCTGCACTACCGAAGTCGTCTACGTTGGGCTGATATTTTATGTGAACACGAGGAGCTATGTCGTATCTTGTGGAAAATCCGTGGCCTGACCCGAAATAGTCGAACAGATCTCTGTAATTTGTGTAGCCTTTCACTCCGAAAATGATGTTTCGAATTCCTTGACGTGTCAAAGATACTAATGAAAATTCTATTAGAAGCCTATTCAAGAGACGAAGACACGCCTTACTCGTCTCAGCCGTCAGAGGTAAAAGACGCTTCGCTTTCCCCCCAACTGGAATTATCACTCTTAGCCTTTCGGGTGCATAATTGTCGCGCAAAGACGCCACCAAACTTTGTAATGACCTTATTTCCCTTGAACGTATTAAACTTTCGAATCAAACTCAGCATAAACGTATCTCCATGCTCTTTTTGGCAGTCTGACCATGAAATCCTAAAGGGGATGCACAATTCGTGAGAAACGTGCTTCACAAACAGATAACGCTCCTTGCATGCGCTTAAAATATAGATCAAAGTCTACCCCTCAAGGTTCAATAAACAAAAATAATCAGTCATCCAATTAAGTTATTCAGAGGTGATCTGATGGAACGCTGGGAACTGATAATTATCGGTGCAGGTGCTGCTGGTTTATCGGCGGGAATTTATGGAGCAAGAAGCGGACTAAATACAATAATTTTGGAGGAAAAACTTGCTGGAGGCACAACGGCAGACGCTCCAATGATTGAGAATTATCCGAGTTTCCGAAGTATAAGTGGACGCGAACTGGCACAGAAAATGGTGGCTCACTGCAGAGGTGTCGGCGCGGAGATCCACGAGCTTGAGAAATCAGTCAGTCTGAACCTTGAAGGCAATAAGAAAATCGTGAAAACCGATAAAGCAACCTACGACGCGAAAGCAGTTATTTTCGCTTGTGGCACTCACTACCGTGAACTTGGCGTTTCAGGCGAAAAGGAATTCCACGGAAAGGGTGTAAGCTATTGTGGAGTCTGCGATGGTCCTCTGTTTAAGAATAAGCGTGTCTTAGTGGTTGGTGGTGGCAACTCTGCTGTAGTAACAGCCCTCTATATTGCAGAACTCGCTTCTGAGGTTAAACTGTCGCATAGAAGAGATATGTTGAGAGCTGAGGAAGCCCTTGTGAACGCGTTGACGAACAAGAAGAACGTGGAAATCCTGTGGAATACAGAAGTGAAGGAAATTAAAGGCGCAAACGTGGTCAGCGAGGCATCACTGTTTGATAACAGAACCAGAGAAACGAAAGAGTTGGAGGTTGAAGGCGTCTTCATACAAACTGGAGAAGCTCCCAACAGCCAACTGGCAAAAAAAGTTGGAGTAAACGTTGATGAGAAAGGCTACATCATAGTTGATGTGCGGCAGCGAACAAACATTGCAGGAGTTTACGCGGCAGGTGACGTCACAAATCATCCTGTTAAGCAGGTTGGAACGGCTGTTGGACAAGGCATCACAGCAGCTTTGGAAGCTTACGGTTACATAAGACAACCATACTACTACAAAGGATAATTCCATAGCTTGGATCATGTCTGCACTGTCATTGAAATAATTCTTTCTCACACGATATTCTTTTATAATAATAGACACACGCTTCTCTTTCTAAATCATGTACCTAAACGTGAGGAATCGACTTTGGGTAACAATGCTGTACTTGTGGTTGGCGGCGGCATAGCCGGAATGCAAGCGGCCTTGGACCTTGCTGATCGAGGGCTCACAGTCCATCTAGTGGAGAAATCGCCAAGCATTGGAGGACGAATGGCCCAGCTTGACAAAACTTTTCCCACAATGGATTGTTCCATCTGCATACTCGCCCCAAAGATGATCGAGTGTTTACGTCACGTAAACATCAAACTGCTCACGTGCTCAGAAGTCAAGGAAGTTGCTGGTTCTGCTGGGAACTTCAAAGTCAAGGTTTTGAAACACCCCAGATTTGTTAATGCTGACAAATGCACTGGTTGTGGTTCATGTACAGAGAAGTGCCCAGTCAAGGTCCCAAGCGAGTTCGACATGGGTATGGGAACGAGAAAAGCCATCTACATGCCTTTCCCACAGGCAGTACCTCGCATAACTATGATAGACAAAGACCACTGTTTATACTTCCAAAAAGGAGTTTGCAGAGTGTGCGAAAAGTTCTGTCCAGCTGACGCAATCAACTTCGACCAGAAGACCGAAGAGGTAACGCTTGACGTCTCAAGCGTAATACTGGCTACAGGCCTAGAGCTCTACGATCCAGCGTCGATAAGCGAGTATGGTTACAAGCGATACAAAAATGTTCTTTTATCATTAGAATTCGAGAGATTGATTAATGCCTCGGGGCCAACCCGTGGAGAGCTTTTAAGACCGTCGGATAACAGGCATCCACGTAGAATAGTCTTCATACAATGCGTTGGATCAAGAACTTCACAAAAAGGGTTTCCATATTGCTCCAGCGTGTGCTGTATGTACGCCACAAAAGAGGCAATTCTGATCAGAGAACACGAACCTGAATGTGAAGTTTACATTTTGTATCTGGACCTGAGAGTGTTTGGGAAACGATTCCAAGAATTCGTCAGCAGAGCCAAGGATGAGTGGGGCGTCAAGTATGTTAATGGCCGCGTCTCTACGGTCATTGAGAACCCTGTGACAAGAAACCTTTGGGTTCGATATGAAAACATCATGGAAGGAAAAATAGAAGAACTGCACACGGACTTGGTTGTGCTTTGTCCAGCGTTGATTCCAAGGGAAGACAACAAGCTTTTGGCGAGAATTTTCGGTTTGGAATTAGATGAGTATGGCTTTTTGAAAACGAGAGATCCCTTGCTTATGTCTGTTGAAACAAACATGGAAGGAATCTTCGTTTGTGGATATTGTCAAGCACCAAAGGACATTTCGGAATCAGTTACGCAAGCCAGTGCAGCAGCGGCGAGAGCCGCAGAGGAAACTACATCCGCTATTGTGAGGCGATAACGAGTGAAAATAGGTGAAAAAGAATTAAGGATTGGAGTTTTCATTTGCCGCTGTGGCTTCAACATCGGCGGAGTGATCGACGTACCCACAGTTGTGGAATACGCCAAAACCTTGCCCAATGTTGTTTACGCCGAAGAAAATCTATACATGTGCTCTTCCACTGGATTAAGTCTCATCAAAGAAGGCATAGCAAAACATGAGCTCAACCGCGTCGTGGTTGCGTCATGCACGCCCGCAACCCATGAACCGCTTTTCAGAAAGGCGTGCGAAGAGGCTGGTTTAAATAAGTATCTTTTCGAGATGGTAAACATACGAGAACATTCTTCATGGGTTCACATGCACCACCCAAAAGAGGCAACAGAGAAAGCCAAAGACTTAATCAGGATGGCTGTCGCAAAGGCAGGACATCTTGAGCCTCAGACAGAGCCAGAACTAGAGATAAAGCCTTCAGCGTTGGTCATAGGCGGCGGAATGGCTGGGATGAGCGCATCAATGTCCCTTGCTAGGCAAGGCTTTGACGTTCACTTGGTTGAGAAAGAACCAGAACTTGGCGGAATGTTAAGACATTTGCATAAGCTTCAACCTAATGATCGCGATGCTTCTGAAGTTCTCCGAGAAGCAGTTCCAGCTGTAAGGGCCAACGCCCAGATACACGTGCACATGTCAACCACGGTGAAAGAAGTGGAGGGATTTGTTGGGAACTTTGCCGTGACTCTTCAAAGGAACAGCTCAAACGAACTCGACCAGATTAGTGTTGGAACCATAATCGTGGCTACCGGGGCTGATGTTTTCAAGCCTGTGGGAATGTATGGATACGGCGAATATGAAAATGTTGTGACACAGTTTGAACTCGAAGGGCTTCTGAAAAAGGGCCAATTGAAGAAGCCTAAAAGGGTTGTTATGATCCAGTGTGTCGGTGCCAGAGAGAAGACTGGTAGAACATACTGTTCCAGGATATGCTGCATGGTAGCACTCAACAACGCCTTGCTTCTCAAGAGGTTATATCCAGACATTGAGGTCAGTATTCTTTTTCGAGACCTCCAAACTTATGGAGAATATGAGGCCTATTACCGTGAGGCAAGAGCAGCTTTCGTCAATTTTGTCCGCTACGATCAGGACAGACCTCCAAAAGTCGCCCCAAAGCCAAATGGAGACTTGACCGTTAAGGTTTTTGATGCTTATCTTGGTGCTGAGGTTGAGATGGACAGTGACTTGGTTGTTCTATCTACGCCTCTGGTTCAGCATGAAGAGGGTAGGAAGCTCTCTCCCGTACTTAAGGTACCTTTGGGTGCTGACGGTTTCTTCTTTGAGGCTCATCCGAAACTTAGACCTGTTGACTTTATGTCAGATGGCATATTTGTTTGTGGAACGGCTCATGGCCCGAAGGACTTGCCTGAGAGTATTGCTCAAGCTTACGCCGCAGCTTCTAGGGCAGCGATACCGATGGCTTTGGGAAAAATAAAGGCTGATGCTGTCAAGGCTTCAGTTGACAAGGATATTTGCGTCAACTGCGACGCTTGTGTGGTTTCATGTATTTTCAACGCTGTTGAAGCTGAACCGTTTGGACTGCCCAGTATTGTCGAGGCGAATTGCAAGGGTTGTGGTGTCTGTGCAGCGGAGTGTCCTATGGGGGCTATGCAGCTTGTGCACTTCACCGATGAGCAGATTGTGGCGGCGGTTGAAGCTTTGTTTGAGCCGAAGAAGGTTGCAAGTTCAAGCGGGGCTTTTGAGCCTTTGGTGTTGTGTTTTGCTTGTCAATGGTGTTCTTACGGTGCTGCTGATCTTGCTGGTGTTTCGAGGATTCAGTATCCTCCGAATGTGCGGATCTTGAGGGTTCCGTGCAGCGGCAGAGTCGACGTGCTTCACGTTCTAAAGGCGTTTCAGAGCGGTGCTGACGGGGTCATCATTACCGGCTGCCACGTAGGTGACTGCCACTATATAGATGGTAACGTGAAAGCCAAAGATAGAGTGGATGCATTGAAAAAGTCTTTGGGAGCCCTCGGGATAGACTCAAGGCGTCTAGAAATAGGTTTTGCTTCGTCTTCTGAGGGACAGAAGTTTGCAACTATGATGACGGATTTTACAGAGAAGGTGAGGAAGCTGGGGCCGAATCCTTCTAGGGTTAAGGGAGGCGACTAACTTGCACAAGATAGTGACAAGAAGAGAATTGGCTCCTCAGACAAATCTTTTCGAGTTTTCGGCTGAAGAAGTGGCTGCGAAGACTGAACCGGGACAGTTTGTGATTCTGAGGATAGATGAGGATGGTGAAAGGATTCCTCTCACTATTGCTGATGCTGACGTTGAAAAGGGAACGATAACAGTGGTCTGTCATGAGGTTGGCAAGTCAACGAAGCAGCTCGGAAGTTTTAAGGAGGGAGAATGCATCTTGGACTTGCTGGGTCCTTTGGGGAAGCCTGCTGAAATCAAAAGATTCGGCACTGTGTTGTGTGTAGGTGGTGGGGTGATGGCGGCCCCTCTGCATTTTCAGGCCAAGGCTTTCCATCAGATAGGTAACAGGGTCATTGGGGTCGTTGGGGCTAGAACTGAAAGCCACCTCATTTTTGAGGATGAAATGCGGGAAGTGTGCGATGACCTGCATGTGGCCACAGACGATGGTACGCGAGGCTATAAGGGATTAGACTTTCTCAAAGAATTGTTGAAAAAGAGTAAAGTGGACCGTGCGATAGTCATGGGACCAGTTGTAACGATGAAAATAGTTTCGGAACTTACCCGTCCGCTTAGCATACCTACAATCGTTAGTCTCATTCCAATAATGGTTGATGGTATGGGCATGTGTGGAGCATGCAGAGTAACCGTAGGTGGTCAGACAAAGTTTGCGTGTGTTGACGGTCCAGACTTTGATGGGCATCAAGTGGATTTTGATGAGCTAATGGCTCGGTTGAAGATGTTTACTGCTCAAGAGAAGCTTGCCTTTGTCTTCCAAGAGGAGGGAAAAAGAAGCCTATGAGCAAGCCGAAACCTAAGATTAAGAAAGAAGCCATTATCATGCCTAAACAAGAACCAAAAGATCGCATTAGCAACTTTGAAGAGGTGGCATTAGGCTATGCGGAGGAACAAGCGGTGGCTGAAGCTGAAAGATGCCTACAGTGTGCAAAGGCCGCTTGTGTAGAGGGATGCCCAGTCGAAGTGGGCATCCCAGCATTCATACAATTGATTAGAGAACGCAAGTTTGGCGAAGCAATAAAGAAGGTTAAGGAGAAGAACAGTCTTCCAGCTGTCTGTGGCAGGGTGTGTCCCCAAGAGGAACAGTGTCAAGCGAGATGCACTATGGGGAAGGTTGGTGATCCAATTTCCATTGGGAGGTTGGAGAGGTTCGTGGCTGACTGGGAAAGAGGGCAGGGCTACAAGGTTCCTCAGCAGTCAGCTTCTACTGGCAAGAGAGTGGCGATCGTCGGCGCAGGTCCAGCGGGTTTGACAGCTGCGGCGGACCTAGCCAAGCTTGGACATGATGCCGTCATTTTTGAGGCATTGCACAAGCCTGGTGGCGTACTTATTTATGGAATTCCAGAGTTTCGGTTGCCGAAAAAAATCGTTGAAGCCGAGGCTGAATACATAGAGAAGCTAGGCGTTACCATCAAGATGAATGCGATGATTGGGAAACTATATACCATAAAAGAGCTTCTCGAGTACTTTGACGCAGTTTTCATAGGCACTGGCGCGGGACTTCCACATTTCATGCGGATACCAGGTGAAAACCTTTGCGGGATCTACTCGGCTAACGAGTTTTTGATTCGCGTTAACTTGATGAAGGCTTACGATTTTCCGAGGTCTGCTACGCCTATTTTTGTTGGCGAAAAGGTTGCTGTTATTGGAGGTGGCAATACGGCTATGGACTCGGCTAGATGTGCTTTGAGGCTGGGAGCGAAAGAGGTGAGGATTGCCTATCGAAGGTCTAGGGAGGAGATGCCGACTAGGGCTGAAGAGGTTGAGAACGCTGAGGAAGAGGGCATAATCTTAGAGTTTTTGACGAATCCGACCCGGTTCATAGGCAACGATAGAGGCTGGGTTAAAGCAATGGAATGCATAAGGATGCGTTTGGGAGAACCCGACGCAAGTGGAAGGAGAAGACCCATACCCATAGAAGGTTCAGAATTCATTACAGACATTGACACTGTCATAATGGCTATTGGTAGGACGCCAAACCCGATAATACAACAGACTACTGAAGGCCTAGAAGTGACGAAATGGGGCACAATACTAGTGGATGAAAACGGAAAGACAAGCATCGAGGGCGTCTACGCGGGAGGAGACATAGTAACAGGCCAAGCAACAGTCATATCCGCTATGGGAGCAGGAAAAAAGGCCGCAGAAGCCATACACCAATACCTAACGAAAAAGCGCACCAAGTAGATCTAAGATAGTGATCTGTGAACGAGTCACGTGCAACAGGGTGTAGCCAGGTCGCATGTTTCTTCTTGTAAACTATGGTTGCCAGTGACGCTGCTATAGAAAACAGAAGTAGAACAGTTAATGTCGCAAATTCTGGTATCACTGTCGTTCCTTCAATTTCAATCGTGTAAGATGAATGGTTATATGCACAGTAGATGAAGGCGTTGGTGCCGGTTGTTGGCGCATCATAGTCTTCAAGCACTGTCGTATCGTCGATTCTGACCGTGTATGGTCCTCCTAGAAGCACTATTGGGAGCGTCAAGTTAAAGAATCCAGTAGTGCCAGGATCACCTTCAACCTCGAAGGTTATTGTCTTATTGCTTTTGTCAAAGGTGAAGTTCGATATTGTAGAATCAGTCTTAACTGAAATGTTAAATGCAGCGTCATCAACATTGACTTCAAACTCGTATACCGACGTGCGGGCTTTGTGGTAGACAGACATGATAGCATCCATGGCTTCAACGTAGTGCCAGTCATAGAAGAGTTGAAGTGCATTATCCAAATCATCGCTTAGAGCTTCCGATTTCGTTTGGTCGTGTGAAAGGGCCTCAACTGTTGCGTTGTAGTATGATAGAAAGCTCATTCTCGCTCTTGCATCTTTGCAAAAAGCGCAGAAATGGTTCGTCAAGGAACGCATTGAGCACACGATTTTTGCATCTCCACACTCATAAGCGGATGAATGATGAGAAATGCTCAACCAATGCCCAATCTCATGTCTCAAAATGTGGGTCAAGAACAGAGGGCCGCTTTCCCCAGTAGCAGTAACCATGTCTCCTTGAAAACCAACAACCACTACGTTATGTGGAAACCAGGAGACACCCGCCTGCGGTGCGCCTCCAAAGGCCGTATCATTTCCAAGCTGTAGAAACACAACTGGAATGACAGATTTGTCTTCCAAGTCTGTTAGGTTAAAGTAGTCGGCCACATGGTCAAAGAAATAGCGAATCAGAGGGTCATACTCGCCAGAATCCGCAAAGAAGTCACATTTCACATTCCTCCAGGCCTTCACAGTCAAGCTAGTTCCATTGTTCAGAACAAACCTATACGTTAAAGGCTGTGATAGTTCCTCTGTTCGACTTTGAATGAGATCATTCAGTGCAGAATCCATAATCTTCGTTCCTATACTTATCGACCAGTTGATCCAAGGCACAAAATTCTGAAATGATTCTTTTATCCGCTCAGGATAGAACTGCTCACAAGTTCCGTTAAACCAAAGGATTTTCACCTTATAGTTTTCATATCTTTGCACGTCAGCTGCAATCATTCTGGAATCTTCAGTTCCCAGAAGGTCCGGGAATACATCTGCTAAACCATCATTGAACAGTCTAACAACCGTGTTTGTCACGAGTAGTTTCGTTGGTGTTTCTTCCATAAGGTTGCTGACATCAAAGTATAGTGCTCTACGTAGTCCGCCGAAATTAGGAGGAAATGCCCAATACTTGAACGATGCACCATTTAAGTAGTCTGTTCTGCCAAGGAAGAGGTCCGGCCTTTCCTGAACATAAAACCACGAATGATCAATTGCGTCGTCTGGTATCCACATGAATGTTATGAGATATCCATGCTTTGGTATAGCCAGATCTTCAAACTGACTTAACATGATGTCTAAGAGAGTTATATTGTAATACGTAATGTTTTCTGAGTGAAAAGCATTGTCACGTAATGAATCAGTAACGTTTTCTGGAAACTGATGAAAGAAAACTGACACGTTAAGGTTCCAAGTTATGTTATTTGGATATACGAACTGACTAGCGCTTCTGGAAACATTCGACGAAAAATCAGTTTCATCTACATACTCAGGGGGAATGCCGAGAAATACCACTTTCATGTCGGCAGTCAGATCTAGATTGATTTCAGGAAGTTCCAATCTGTTATAGCAAACCCCAGTGATTCCAGGCTGAAGAACATTTCGCTGAAGCAGTATTGCCATTAAGAATGAGATGAGAAAAAAGCACTTAAGATGAAACGTAGAGCTGTTCATTCTACTTCAGTAATCCTTGTCATTCATGATTAGAGACTACTCTTTCTCATAGAATAACATTTCTCTGCAAACATGCGAGATACTAAAATCTTACCTGACCCTAAATACGTCCAACTTATGACAAGCTTGAAGGATTATGCGAGTTTTAAACATATATACGACTTTTGACAAGATCACAGTCATGAACGTTGAATTAGAACCGATTACCAGATTGATTCTGGGCTTCGTCCTCAGCGGAGTTGTAGGTCTCGAAAGAGAAGTAAGCCTGAAGCCAGCTGGTTTGAGAACTCACCTCCTCGTTGGACTAGGCTCAACGCTTGTCACGATTTTATCTTTAGAGGCTTTCCCTGGAGCAGATCCTTCTCGCGTAGCCGCCTCTATAATCGTTGGAATAGGGTTCCTTGGCGCCGGCACCATAGTCAAGACCCAAGAAAAAGTCATAGGACTGACCACAGCAGCAACTCTTTGGATCGTAGCGTCAATCGGCGTGGCCACAGGAACAGGGTTCTACCTATTAGCAATCATTGCAACAGTTCTTGCATTCTTCGTCCTAAGACTAGACATATTCGAAAGAGCCCCCAGATGAATCACACCGTAAGCTTCAATCAAACCTTCAGTTTTTCTATTTCTCCAAGTTTCTTGCCGAACTGAGTAGCCGAAAGCTTGTTAACATCACCTATGGCTTCTTCAAGTTCAGCATCAAAGGGTATTTCTCCCCAGAAAGTCAAGCCTCTAGCTTCAACCTGCTGCTGAACGAACCCAGACTTCTTCATTTTCATATTCTCAATAACAACGATTATGGAAACCCGCAACTCTGAAAGCAAGTCTATCAGTTTTCTAACAGTTTCAAAGGCTAAACGAGAAGGCGTGGTAACGATGAGAAAATTTATTCTCTTAACAAGTCTGATGATGTCTAATGTTGCGTCGCTGATTCCAGGAGGCATATCTATTATCAAGAAATCTAAGTTGTTCCACCTTGTAATTGCGAGCAGTTCTATCAATGCATTTGAGACTTCTGCACCTCTCAGTGGTGAGGCATACTCGCCCGAATAGTAGACTATTGACATATATTTTAAACCGTGAACTTGCGGTGGAATTATGCCTTTTTCCTCCCTCGGTCGCAAGCCTTTAACGCCCAGAATAACATGCGTTGTCGGACTCGTGAAATCTAAGTCAAAAAGGCCCACCTTACAGTGTCTCCTCGCGAGTGTCAAAGCCAATGTAGAGGCGATTAGACTTTTGCCTACGCCTCCTTTGCCACTTGAAACGGCGACTATTTCGTTAACTCCCTTCAACCTTTCATCGATTATGCCTATCCTAGGGTCAGTCATGCTATCTCACTCCTTTTATGCTTTCAAGCCATATTCCGCGTCCCTTTAGAATTTCGAAGTCTGGACTGCCGCATTTCGGGCATTTAACATATGTGTGAGCAATTTCTGGAACGAAATGTATGGCTTCTGCCGTTTCTTCGTCAATTTTGTCTTTGTTGAAAATCCATTCGTGTCCACAGACTCTACATCTAAGTTCTGCATTTACCGTACTTATGTGGAAATTCGCTTTCTTGAGTTTCAAAGGCTTAAGCTGTGACAGCGCAAACTCCAAAATATCTAGTTCTATTTGCTGCAGCTCGCCAACCCTTATGGAAACTTCAGCGACTTCTTTCAGTCCTTCCCTTTCTGCAATCTGAGAAACCGTTGAAATAACTGCTTCAGCCAAAGCCCATTCGTGCATAGTCAAAGCCTAAGCCAAACCCTATTTAAGAATAACGTTAAAAAGAAAGAGATTCAAGAAAGGAAACACTCTGTTATCAATGGTGGAGAAGTTGGACGCCAAAAACAAGCACGTCACAATGTTGCACGGCGCTGGTGGAACAGTCATGCACGATATGGTCAAAAAATACATTGTGAAGTATTTCGGCGCTACAGCTAACATTGAAGTGCCTCTCGAAGCCTTAGATGATGCAGCGGTTGTGAACGACATTGTTTTAAAAAGCGATTCTCATGTTGTTAAGCCGATTTTCTTTCCAGGTGGAGACATCGGACGCATAGCCGTGGCTGGGACCGTAAATGACATTGCAGTTTTGGGCGCTGAACCCTATGCTTTGGCTTGCGGTTTTATTCTGGAAGAAGGTTTGCCCCTAGCTGATTTTGAACGTATCTTAGCCAGCATGCAGCAAACATGCCTCGAAGCTAAGGTGAGCATAATCACTGGCGACACGAAAGTTGTTGAGAAAGGGAGCCTAGGCGGGTGTGTCGTAAACACCTCTGGAATCGGCAGAAGAAGCAATGCTTTAGAAAAGAATCTTGAAGTTGTCAAACAATTCAGAAGCGATTTTGAAGCCCGCTGGATTCTAGACTCAAACTTGAAGGCTGGAGACAAAATATTGTTGTCTGGCACAGTCGGCGACCACGGTTTAGCTGTCTTGTCTGCACAGGAAGGACTAAGCTTCGGAAGCGACATAAAATCAGACGTCAAACCACTAAACCGCTTAATCCAGCTTTTGCTCGAAGACGTCGGCGGCATAGTTGCCATGAAAGACCCAACAAGAGGAGGATTGGCAGACGCCCTAAACGAGTTAAGCCAAAAATCTCATGTTGGCATACTAGTCTACGAGGACAAGATTCCGGTTAGAAAGGATGTGCAAGCGGCTTGCGAAATGTTGGGCCTAGACCCACTTGAAATCGGAAATGAGGGTAAAGTCGTCATAGGTGCAGTAAGGGAGAAAGCTGAAGAAATTCTACAGTTTTTGAAGACAACCGAAGAGGGGAAAGAAGCGGAAATAATCGGTGAAGCCACAATGGGCTTCACGGGTGTAGCCATGCAAACAGTGGTCGGTGGGAAAAGGATAATTGCCAGACCTGTAGGAGACCCAGTGCCAAGAATATGTTAGCTTTTTCGATGAATATGTCGCCTTACTTTCGCTTGCGGAATACTTGGACATCGTCAAACTTTGTGAAGAGTTCAAATCCTGACTCGGCTAGTTCGCAAGTTTCTTCTGGGTTTTTCGCTGTTTTAACATGATACTCGTCTCCTTCAAAGCCCAATAGCTGCGTGCATTCCGAAGTTTCAACGCTGTGCTTCTCCCATGTTCAACGCGCGCGCGACTATGATTTCGACTTCTTTTGGCCACTTTCAAGAAAAATGGTCACTTGATAGACGGACGGTAACTTGGACTTAATCGAAGATTCTTCCACAAGTCATAAAAACTGGAGCCAAGTACTAATAGATGATGTATTATGAGCAGAACACTCTTGTTGGTGATACTAGTTATCACAGCTTTGTTTTCTCAGACTATACCTTCTCAACCTTTGAACCACAAACCAGTTTTGATTACTCAATCTGACAGGGTTCACAATCTTGACACCGGTTTGAACTACACAACAATACAAGAGGCAATAAACGCTCCTGAAACGTTGGATGGACATACGATTTTTGTTGAGGAAGGAAAATACTATGAACACGTAATCGTAAATAAGTCTCTGTCATTGGTCGGAGAAAACATAAGCACGACTGTCATTGACGGAAACTTCTCTGGAAATCCAGTCACAATAGCAGCCAGTCATGTGAACATAACAAGTTTCACGATGCAAGAGGCTTGGCTTGGAATCTGGTACGTTTTCAATGGTTGTGGAATTTATGTAGCTGCAGGAACATCGTATAACAATGTAAGCCATAATATCATTGCGAATAACTTGATGTATGGAATCATGGTTAACGCTTCCAGTCATAATATCATTGCCAATAACATTATTCGAAATAACAACGGTTCTGGCGTGACTATCTACTCTTCTAACAACAACATGATTTCCAACAATACCATAGGAAATTGCGGTTTGATAATCGGTGGTTCAGGAATTGTTGTTCTCAATTCCACCGAAAACATAGTTTATGATAATACCGTTTTAGATAATGGGTTAGGCATTGTACTCTCCTGCTCTGGACACAACCAGCTTTATAATAACAACATGACGGATAATCGCCGCAATTTTCAGATGACTGGGCTTTCTAGGTCTGACTTCAATAATTCAATAGACATAAGCAACTTGGTTGATGGAAGGCGTATATATTGTCTTCAGAATGCCAAGAACGATGTTGTAGATTCACAACTCAACATAGCCACTCTCTACATAATTGACTCCGAGAACATTACCGTGAAAGACCTGCTTCTGACGAAAAACGGGATTGGCTTGCTTCTATGGGAAGTAAACGACAGTAGGATTGAGAACGTAACAATGTCGAACAACATCCACGGGGGAGACTTTACCTTATGTTCCAACATTACAGTTTGCAAGTGCAACATCGCAAGCAATGACAACGGAGGGATTAACACAAATTGCTCCGCCATGTGTAGCATCTCTGAAAATGAAATAGGAGCAAACGGCAACTTTGGCATCTGGATGGGCTATTCTTCAAACGTCAGCGTTCACGGAAATAACATAACGAAGACCCGCGGCGATGGAATAATGATTGCATACGGAGGAAACAATTCCATATCTGGAAATTCGATTGCAGAAAATTTCAACGGCGTTCGAATGTTTTCAGCCTATGGTAACAAGTTCTACCATAACAACTTCATTCAAAACCGTCCACAAGTGCTCCTTTACGATCCATCTTCTTGTGTCTGGGATAACGGGTTGGAAGGCAACTACTGGAGTGACTACAATGGCACAGACTCAAACCATGACGGGATAGGGGATACATTGCATATCCTAAATACAGACAACAAAGATAATTATCCCTTAATGGGAGTGTTTAGCAGTTTCAACACTCTCCTAGATTGTCATGTAGACGTTATTTCCAACTCTACCGTTGAGAACTTTAGGTATTTTGAGTCTAACAGTACCATCGAGCTCCATGTTTCTAACATGACTGAAAATCAAACATATGGTTTCTGCAGAGTCTGCATTCCCCATGAATTGATGAATGAAACCAACGTATCAGTAACTATTGACGATGGAGCAACACAAACCCTCTATCCTAACTATACACTGTATGATAATGGAACTCACAGATGGATCTACTTCGCCTACCCGCATTCAACACATGAAGTTGACATATTACCAGAGTTTCCGGAATCGCTTGTTCTACCATTATTCATGATAGTAACATTACTGGTAGTTATATGTTACAAAAGAAAGCATGTACGAACCGTGAATAGAGGATAATTCCATAATGACTTAATAAGTTCCAGAAGATCGCGATTGTATTGGAAGTCACCCCTTAGATGAGGCTACTTCAGGAGATATCTTCAGAACTAGGCATGTAGCCAAGAATGTGCTAACATCTCAGGTGAGCACCACGCAATCTGTCACTTCATTTCCTAACCGGATCTTTCTCACACTTACACCTGAAATGACTAGGGAATTATAGAAAAAACGGCAGAGGATTGACGCTTGATTGCCTTTGAAGCCTCGTAGGATTTCGATTATGCTTTGAGTTTTGCCATTTTTTGATTGAACACTTTTCCCAGCAGTGAGATCGGCAGGTACCCGTTTGCCGTGATAGTGTCGTGGAAGAATCTATCGCTGAATTTCTCTCCCATTTTCTGTTTCAGTTCTTCACGTAACTGCAGTATGAGGTGTTTGCCTAGCAGATATGAAAGTGGATAGCTGGGTGATTGTGTGTAGCGTCTCACCTCTGCGGTAGCGCCTTCCCTTGACATTCCAGCTTCCTTCATCAACATGTCAATAGCTTCGTCGACACCCATCTCTCCTCGTGACAGCTTAACGTCCACAATTATTCTCACAGCACGCCAGATTACATCGTTGATCTGTACCAGTTTAGATTCCAAGCTTGTCACGTATCCGCGTTCCAACATCATTTGTTCACAGTAGTGCGCCCACCCCTCAACTGTTTCTATTCCATCGGCAAGTATGTGAATTAGAGAGCTTCTGTTTGAGATTGACCCTTGTAAGAAGTGTCCCGGAAAGGCTTCGTGAACAGCAGTATTCTTAATGCTTGCGTAGTTCAGGTGACTGCCCAAGTTTGCAATGTCTTTGGGACGCGTGACTATGTAGACACCTATCATCGGCTTGTCGAATCTTGAAGGCATGTTCATGGCTGCGAAGGGAATGATGGGCGCCAAAAAGGCTGGAGTCTCCTCAACAATCAGCTTGTCTTCTTCATATACCGTGGCAATGTTGTTCTTAATGATGAAATGTTTTGCCTCTTCCATTGCCTTTCTTGTCGCCGTCAAAGCTTCTTCGAAAGTTTTGGGAGCGTTCTGTTCAATCATCTTCATAACTTCTTCCACGCTCTTGTCTGGTGCAATTTGTGCTGCGATGCGTGCTCTTTCGTCTTTCAATTCCTTGAGATATTTGACGCCGAGTCGGTAGATTTCTTCTGAGGTCATTCCGAGTCCGCGTAGCTGAATTAGTTTCTCGAATTTTTCTTTCCCTAACGCCCAGTTTTCAGTTGTCTTTGATTTGAGGCTTTCCAGCCACTGCATGTGCTCTTGGAAAGGTTGCATCAAATCGGTCGCTGCTTTTACTAGTCTTCCGTGAAGTTCTTCGGGGATCTTGCCTTTTGTCGACGCAGCTATAAACTGGAATAATCCGGGTATCTGTTTTGCTGATTCGATGGCGATTTCAGTCCACAGCTTTACAGGCTTTGATTTTTCGAATCTCAACCGGAATTCCTCCAGATATTTTGGAATCTTCTCGAGTCTTGCAATGATGGCGTCAATTCTTTTGTCTAAAGGTGCATAGTCTTTAGTGATCATGCCAAAGAATATGCCGCCAACTTCTTGAAAAGCGTCTGGGTCTAGTTCGTGCATGCGGCGCTCGTAAAAGTCGAACCTGCCCATTTCAAGGGCCTTCTCTATTACTTGCCAGTCTATCTTGTTAGCGTCGTTCAAACCGTCGTAGTCTATTGTTTCTTTCATGTGTTTGGCGAATTCTTCAAGCATTTTCAAGTTTCCAAGCACGTGAGCGGTGTCGCCTTTTGGGAACAAATAGTCGTAGGGGTCGTGAAGACCCAAGTAGCTGGCAAAATGGGGGTTCTTCTCGAAGAATCTGTCAAACATTTCTTTCTTGAGTTCTTCGAATTTCTGATCTGCATTCAAGTTTTTCACCTTTACGACAGTAGAAGATGTTTAGTAATTAAGCTTTGGTTATCATGAGACCTACATGTGTTTGAGGGGCAAGTTTATAAGAAACCTCTATGGAATAGGTTCGTTGTGCAAGAAGCTGTTTTGCGCATGAAATGCAAGGAGATGAAGTAGTGAATGTCTGAGAGAAAGATGTACAAGGCAGTCTGTGCTGATTGTGGACAGGAATGTGAAGTTCCATTCAAACCTGACCCAAGTAGGCCCGTTTACTGCCGAGAATGTTGGCAGAAAAGAAGACCCCCGAGAAGAAGATATTAGTTCAGACTAACATCTTTTACTACAAAACCCTTTTCCGTGTTTTTTCTTATCCTAG
>Ga0209636_10000805_pt1 | contig 31339 bp, 24 predicted proteins | sample DeeMarSWOR152_54_FD_187464 | JGI IMG/M metagenome (GOLD analysis project Ga0209636, IMG submission 187464) | Marine sediment microbial communities from White Oak River estuary, North Carolina - WOR-1-52-54 (SPAdes) (version 2) | ecosystem: Environmental > Aquatic > Marine > Intertidal zone >...
GGTGGGCCATGTTGAAGCGGGGTTGAGAAGCTATGACGTTCGGATGCCTGAGGAACATAATCGGCGTATGGTTGATCACGCATCTACCTACTTGTTTGCACCCACCAGCCAAGCCAAGCAGAATCTAGTGAAAGAGAACGTTTGGGGACAGATCTACGTTACGGGAAATACTGTGATAGATGCGGTCATACAGCATATGGCTTTGGCCGAGAAGAGGTCAACCATTCTGGAGGAGCTAGAATACGATGAGTACGCTTTGGCCACAGCTCATAGAGCGGAGAATGTGGATGATCCTAAGGTTTTGAAGAGTTTTGTGGAAGCTTTCCTGGAGGCTCCGGTTCCGGTGGTCTTCTCCGTGCATCCTAGAACTGAGAATAGGTTGCGCCAGCATGGAATGTGGGATGAGTTGCTAACATCTGACAATGTTCAGATACTGCCTCCAGCAGGGTATCTTGACTTCTTGATGCTTATGAGAAACTGCGAGATGATATTGACGGATTCGGGGGGTTTGCAGGAAGAAGGCACAGCGCCCCCCATAAGAAAGAAGGTTCTAGTCATGAGAATATCGACTGAAAGGCCTGAAGCGGTTGAGGCAGGATTTGCGCGCGTTGTGGGAACTGAGAAAGGTAGTATACTTAGAGCTATCGGTGAGGATTTGGAGGAGAAGAAGGGAGTTCCCTTGAGATCGCCCTATGGGAACGGAGACGCTGGTCAAAAGATTGCTCAGATCGTAGAGAAGGAACTAGCCAAAAAAGGGCAACCCTAGAGAATGGGAAGCATTTGGGGTCTAATCAAAGCCTATGTGATGCGTGTTGGGAACTTGACAGATGTGTTTTCAGTGCTTGATCCCTTTCGAGTTTTCGCGTTTTCGCAGATGCGATAAAGGGAAGTGGTGGGTGTAGAGAGAGAGCTAAAATATCAAAGTCCGGCTAGATTAGTCAAGAAGGTTCGAATGTGATGGAAACTGATGCGATTCGGGTGGCTAGGGGATCCGCTTACCTCGTTGTTCAGAGCATCGTTTCGATGACTATTAGTGCAGTTGGTTTTGCTGTCATCGCGCGAATCTTAACACCTACGGAGATGGGGGTAACAGTTGCGCTCACCCTGACTTTGGGCATAGCTCTAGTGCTAGCTGACCTTGGATTCGGTGGCGGATTGACCAAATACGTAGCGGAATACAGAGGAAGAAATGTAGACTATACATGTATCTGCTTTGCAGGAATTCTCATGAAAGTAGTAATAGCCAGTTCCATAGCCATTTTTTGCGCTATTACAGCTCCTGCCATATCTGAACAATTGCTGAAAAGCGTCGAGTATACCTTCCTGTTCCAGATATTCAGCATAGACCTCCTGTTTGCTTGCACCAACACCACCATGAACAGTCTGCTTCTGGGGATGGATAGAATCAAGCAGATAGCCGGCATAAGTGTGATGTCGGTCTTTGTGCGGGCAACAGTCGCTGTGTTTCTTCTATTGCAAGGCTTTGGGTTGGTGGGATATGTTACAGGCTGGATTATTGGTGACCTGGTTCATCTGATTCTAAGCATCTCATTCATAGTTAAGGCTAAGTCTATCAGAATATGTCCTATTGAGGAGACTATTCCATATGTGAAGACGCTCGCAAAGTTTTCTTGGCCCCTCTTCGTAACGAACACAGTGGCCTTTCTTTACAACTGGTTCGACAGGGCCTTATTACTCGTTTATATACCGCTGAGTGAAGTTGCTGTATACAATGTCGCCTACAAAGCCTTCATGTTGCTTTACACGATTCCGACGGCGTTGCGCAGCACACTGTTTCCCTACTACGGTGAGCAGTACGGAAGAAACAAACATGAGAACATAATAGCTGGTGTACGGGCATCTACACGTTATGCAGCATTGTTTTACACCCCGCTGGCGTTAGGGTTGATGATTACGGCTAATCCAGTCATTACGCTATTCGCTGGGGCAGCATATGGAGGTGGTGATGTGATCCTTGCGATCTTGAGCTTCTTGGGAGGCATCAGTGGCTTAGGCGTGGCTTTGGGAACGTTGCTCCTGGTGTTCGAAATGACTCCTACTGTTCTCTTAGTGAATGCTTGTTCTATTGGAGCCAGCTTGGCTCTTTCGGCCGTGTTATTGCCTTTTTTGGGGACCATTGGTGTGGCCATTGTGAAAGGAGTTTCTTTGATCATCCCTCTTGGTCTAACCGTCATTTACTTACGGAGACGTTTATCAATAAAGTTTGATAAAGAAGCTATATGGAAAAGTTGGACTGCAGCCATCATCATGCTTCTAGCTGTCGGACTAATCGAGCGAGTTTGCTTTAGAAGGTATCTGCTGCTCTTTTACATATTGGTCGGAGGAGTTGTTTATGTGTTAGCGCTCAGAATTTTGAAGGCGGTAAACGAGAACGACATACAACTAATCCGAACCCTGGCTGGACCCCGAGCAGCTCTGATAGTTAACGTCATAGAAAAGATTTTCACGTGATGCCTTTCTGCTCACTTCTAAGCCTTAATAATCAGTATTCGAATAATCAAATGAAATAGATTGGAGAGGATAAGTAGATGTCTCTGCGGCAGGTACCGCCAGTGAAGCCATTCTTCCCGAAAGAGGATATTGAATACATCAAAAGTGACGTAGAGAAGATTCTAGAGTCAGGAATGCTGACGCTTGGAGAATACACAAGACGTTTTGAGTCTGAATATGCGGAGCTATGCAGCGTGAAGCATGCGGTGGCGGTAAACTCTGGGACAAGCGCTTTGGAGATTGCTCTCCGTTCTCTTGGATTGAAAGAAGGAGATGATATGCTGGTTCCCACGAACACCTTCTCGTCAACGGCTAGTGTGGCCTTTTTTGCTGGGGGAAAACCGGTATTAACTGATATAGATTCGAAAACTCTATGCATAGATTCCGAAAACGTTCAGAAGCACCTGACAGCAAGAACGAAGGGTGTGATAGTGGTTCACATAGGTGGACTAGTTTGTCCAGACATTCAAGCAATAAAGGAACTGTGTGAGGACCATCACGTTTTTCTTGTTGAAGACGCGGCTCATGCCCAAGGCTCAGCTATAGATGGTCAACATGCCGGATCGTTAGGTGATGTTGGATGCTTCAGCTTCTATCCTACGAAAGTTATGACCACGGGCGAGGGGGGGATGATAACGACAAATAGTGAGGAAGAAGCGCAAAAGACTCGAGTCTTGCGAGACCAAGGCAAGCAAGATTTTCACAGTGGCACTATCATTGAACTGGGCTACAATTGGAGGCTTCCCGAGATAAGCGCGGCGATAGGTTTAACTCAGCTAAAAAGGCTGCCTGAAATGATCAGAAAAAGAAACAACATAGCGAAGCGTTATGACAAGAGACTAAATACGTTGTCTGGAATAAAGCCACTAGTGAAACCGGCCAACATCGTGAATAACTATTACAAGTATGTCGCTTTTTTGGACCCTGCCATAGATCGCGATGAGGTCAAGCTGAAGTTGCGAGAGAAGGGTGTGAGGTGTGGAGGGGAAGTGTACTGGCCGCCGTTGCATCTGCAACCCGTCTATAAGAGATTGTTGGGAACAAGAGAAGGCGACTTTCCTGTAGCCGAAGATGTCTGCAGAAGGATGATCTGCCTGCCAATGTATCCTCAGATGGATGTAGTGGATGTAGAATACGTAAACGATAAACTTGAGGAAACCTTGTCTGAGATCTAGGACGGTATAGCAGAATGGTTGTTCTCGCAACGGGTGGATCTGGCTTGCTGCGCAAAGCAAGAATAGTTGTAAGCTGAACACCAGCAATCACGTTTAGAGAAGGATGAGTACGCGCAAACGAAGTTCACAAAGGAATTTGTACCTAGTAGATCTTCTTCATCCACTGCAAATAATACTGAGATTTATACACCTTCTCCCTTTCCATAACCGAAAACGTACAGTTTCCCAGCACCAAATACGCCTACTACGGATATTTGTTGGTTGTTAAGAGCACGTGAAATTACACTTTGGAATTCTTCTGAACCGAGTCTGGGTTCTGTCACTATGAAATAGGCTGTTGTGGTGTCAGTGTAGTTCATAGCTAGAAGCATCCATTCTGGAGATGGGTCACTTTTCATGTTGGTAAATAGGTCGATTCCAGTTTTTTCAAGTTCTCCGAAGTAGTAAGCTCTTGGATTGTTGAGCCCTACGATCCTTTCTCCTGCATAAATAGTCCATATATCACCGACTACAACATACTTTTCTTGGGTGTTCTCTTCGATGTATTTCACGGCTTCTAGCTCGTAGTTTGTTGTTTGTAGAGGAGCAACTTGAGGGTAAGCGACGCTGAGAGAAACCGTGATCCAGCCTGCTAGAAGCAAAGGGAGAATGAGATTCAATGAAAATAGCAGAGCGATAAATAGGTGATTAGAGAGATTGATAATAGAACGCTTTGTTTGTGAGAACGTGCGCCTCGATAACGGTTTAAAGATAGACTTGAGACTCGAAAATGTTATGCTTGGGAGAGATTTTGCTCTTAGGAAAGCCCTCAGTGATGAAAATGCTGTGTAAATTGCGAGAGCTGCAAAAGGAACTGCTATGAAATCTCGGAGCACCCAAAGTCTCTCCGCCCTAATTGGAAGTCCTTCCATCAAAAGCTTCAGAATTCTGTAGTCGACTAATATCATTAAAAAAGCGACGAAAAGAAAAGAGAAGGGTGTCCGAAAGTCAGCACTTGAAGTCTTTCTCATTTTGTGTAGACGGTATGCGATATAGAGAAGTGCAAGCAAGGGTCCGATGATCATTAGAATTATGGCCTCAAGGTCGAAATAATAGGTAAGTTCTCCGATTAGGAATAGTCCGACGATTTCTTTGAAGGGAAGCTCATAGAATCTGCTTAGAGTGAAGGCTACGTGTGTTCCAGAACGGAAAAATCTCAAGTAGATAAAAGAGAAGGGCAAGAGACTTGTGCATAAAATGAATGGAATCGCTAGTGAGGTTCTTGCGGTAAGAGACGAAGTCTTTTGGGCTCTGTAAGACTTGAATGCTACGGTTAAGAAGAGAAGAGAGAATGATATTATTCCAGTTAGGTAGTGCGAGAGAAGGGAAAGGAAAGAGAAAGCTAACATTAGGAATTTGGTCTTGGAATCATTGGAGTCCAAATTCTTCAGCATGAAGTACAGTGCGTAGAAGAAAAAGATGTATCCCAAACTGTTGTGGGTTGAGATTGCTCCAAAGTAAGTTGCGTATGGGAAAGCAGAGAGAAGTAGACTTGCGAGAACTGCAACCGTGTCGTTCTTGCTGAGAGTTTTCGTGACCAAGAAAACAGCGATGGGTGTGAACACTCCCCACAGAACTGGAACGAGGAACAGATGAACCCAAAGAATGTCCATGCTAAACATTCGGGCAAAAACCACGCTTAACGCAGCTTGAAAGTTTATTCCCCTAAACCATTGATAGACTTGAAACGCGATAGACTCTAGGGGCCATGGAGGCCATCCATGAAGGACTGCATTGTCGTAAACAAGTCTAATCCTGCCCAAATACATTTGTTGCCCAGAGTTGTCACCCGCCGGAAAGACTATGGAGAAAAAGGAATGGATAAGAACAGAATGCACAATTACGAATAGTAATTTGTGAGTTACCTTCTCAGAAGTCGGCAAGATTGTGAGCAAAAGAGCAGTGGCAGCGCACAATGTGGGAATGAAGGCTGGATGCAGGATTTCCCATACAGTGTGAGCCTCCCATGTACGGGATAAAAGGAGCAAGTAAAAAGAGAGGATACTTAGAAGCAAGTATAGAGTCTCGCCAATCCGCAGAAACTTAGTGAATCCTTCTCTATTAGGCTCCATTTTTGCTTTTCACCCTCTTGTTTGACAGAGAAGAAATTGTAGCTACGATAATGAGAACCAAAGTGAACCTTATGACATCAAGGTTGTAGATGATCACGGCAAGCCAACCAACGAAGCCCAATAGCATGATAAGTAGCAGAAGGCCCAATATCAGCCTGAAGAAGGCAGTTTCTTTCTCGAAGAAGGCGTGTCCCAAAAAGATTCCGTTTATCAAGAAATAGAATGCAGATGCGAGTAGCCCCAATACCGGAGATTGAAATCCACTTAGATTCGCGAAGATTATAAGAATGATGACATAAGAGATCAATGTGAAAAGCAGTTTTTCATCGTGAGTTATCTCCTGTTCTACCTTGCCTAATCCAAGTCTAGTTTTCATCGTTACATCACTGAACTCGCTGATCTCGTGTTCATAAAGGGGAAAAAGATTATTTTAGGTTTCGTCTCTGGTATGTCTTATATCATGTTCTCAAGTTCGCGGTCAGGAACCTAGCTTGTGGAGGAGTAGATATGAGCGAAAGGTTAAAGGAGAAGATAAGGAGTAAGAAAGCCCGCATAGCGGTAGTGGGTCTCGGACATGTTGGCTTGCCGACTGCAGCGATTCTTGCAGATGCAGGTTACTCTGTCACGGCAACTGATGTCAAAAGTGAGGTTGTCAACGCTATTTCGTCTTTGAAGCTCAATACTCAAGAGCCTGGGCTTCAAGAAATGGTAGGAAAAGTCGTTGAGGCAGGTAAACTGAAAGCAAGTGTTGACACCATTTTGGCAACAAGAGAAGCAGATGTTGTTCTGATTTGTGTTCAGACACCTGTGAATGAAAGTGGAGAGCCCGATTTGAGCTATCTGGAGAGGGCGAGTCGACACGTTGGAAAAGGGCTCACAAAGGGAAAATTGGTGATTGTCGCAAGCACAGTGCCACCCGGCACAGTAAAGAAATTGGTGGCAAGCATACTCAAGAGGGAAAGTGGATTGAAATTTGGCGATTTTTGGCTCGCCCATTGCCCTGAGAGGATACTTCCAGGAAAAACGATGCAAGAATTTGCGCAAAATGATAGGATTATCGGAGGTTTCAACTTGGAAGGTGCCGAGATTGCCGCTGAGCTATTCAAGTCGGTAACGAGAGGAAAAATCTTGATTGCCGATTGCTTGAACACGGAGGTAGCGAAGCTGGCGGAGAACACCTTCAGAGATGTGAATATTGCCTATGCAAATGAACTGGCCTTGATATGTGAGCGGGTGGGAGCGGATATTACTGAGGTAATTGGTCTCGCCAACACACATCCTAGAGTTGACATACACAGACCAACATGCGGGGTGGGAGGACCGTGCCTGGTCAAGGATCCTTACTTACTTTTGCATTCTCTCAAGAAACGGGGCTATGATTCGAGGTTAATACGGTCTTCGAGAGAGTTGAACGACTATATGCCAGATCATACTGTCAAATTGCTTGTCAAGACCTTGAAGAAAGCAGACAAGAATGTAAAAAGCTCTAAGATCGTTGTCCTTGGAACTGCCTACAAGGGAGAAGTGGGGGATCCGACAAATAGCCCAGCAGAGAAGATAATATGTAGGTTGATGGATTTAGGTGCACAAGTCGTGGTCTATGATCCATATTGTAAGGAAAGCTTTGGAGCAGAAAGAGTAGAGGACCTTTTGAAAGCAGTTGATAGAGCAGACTGTGTGTTAGTGACCACAGACCACAAAATATTTGAAGAGTTGAATCTGGAACAAATAAAAACATTGATGAACAAAACACCGATAATAGTTGATGGCAAGCGAATCTTAAATCCCAAGAACGTGGAAAACCAAGGATTCACATACTCCGGAATAGGTTATGGCTCAACTCAGACATACAACTAGTGGTGCACTATTCAAGACATCACATGCCGATGAGGGTGTTTTTGCCAATGGTGTAGGAACTTGACGCAAGCAAGAATATGCTACATTAGCCCGCTTTCGATCCATACTTACCGATGGACAGAAGCCTTCACCCGAAAGAATTATGAAGTAACCTTACTTACGGACTCTAGAACATGGGTCGCGCCAAGAATACGCTTCATCCCAGTCTACGTACTGCCATCCCTAAACAAGAGAACACTTCTGAGACGCCTCCTTCCAAACACATTGAAATTGACAAGACTCCTTCAAAAGATTAAACCAGACATAGTCAACCTTCACGTTCAATATTATTACAGCCCAACAATCATCATGAACAAGCTTCCCTTCATACTGACTTCGTGGGGAATAGAAGTACTCAAGCTTCCTCACACCAACGTTCTCCTCAAAACGCTGGCAAAAATCGCGGCCACAAAAGCACGCATGATAATATCTGACGCACAGTGCCTCAAAGACATCTGGGTTCAAACAGGAGTGCCGGAAGGCAAAATAAAGGTGATTCCCTTCGGCGTAGACATGAATTTGTTCAACCCGAAAATTGACGGAACCATTGTTCGAGAGAAGCTCAAAATAGAAGCGGATGACGTTGTAATCATTAGCAATAGGGCATTCTATAACAACCAATATAATATAGAGTGCTTGGTCAACGCAATTCCGCTGATTTTAGAAAGACATCCAAACGCAAAGTTCATACTCAAAGGAGCTGGTCCTCTAGAAACCTACCTCAAAAGCCTAGTTAAGAAACTAGAAGTTTCACATCATGTTCGGTTCGTTGGTTTAGTACCTTATAACCAAATGGCCCAATATCTAAGAGCATCTGACATATACGTTTCTACATGCTTTGTTGATTCCACCTCTGTTTCGCTACTTGAAGCTATGGCGTGTGGATTGCCACCGGTGGTCACGGATATACCTGGAAACAGAGAATGGATAACATATGGAAAAAACGGCCTTCTCTATCCACCTAAGGATTTCACAGCACTGGCAGAGAGAATATCCCAACTGATAGAAAACCCCACCCAAAGAAGACTATTCGGGCAAAGATGCAACCAGATCATAAAAGAGAAGGCGACGTGGGAAAAAAGCGTTGCAGAAACGGAAAAGGTCTACGAGGCATGCTTGAGACAATAGCCTGTGCGTGCGCGGATTTGGCTTTGGCTTATGACAACCGAGCAGCATATGATTGAAGATGAAAAGTAGCCTTCAGTTATGGCCGCGCTTACTTGGCATAAGATGCCAGCGAGTTTTGCGCTTCCTAACGTGACTTTAACTGTTTCTGATTGTTTTGGATTCTTCAGCGCTAGGTACGCGTAGTTTCCTCGTTCTTTTAGGATATACTCAACATTGCTTTCTACAGTACTCACGTTCAGGCCGTTTAAGGGCAAGCGTATGGTCAAACCGTTTGGAGCGTTTTGGAAGGCAAAAGTGTATGTTTTGGTGTGGTAGTTATAGTTTGTTGAGACTTCGGTAGTGGTCCAGTTTTTGAGATATTGTGCTAGTGTTACGCCTCCAGTTATCCATGTGTTTTCACTTTGACTGCTTACATATTGTAGAAATATGGGCGTTTGGTTCCATGATGCTTGATAGGTTGGTCCATCTGGTTCTGCTTGGTGGATATGTGATGGGTCGGCGGCTATTGCCCAATCGGTTGTGAAGACATGGTATATCATATCGTTTTGGACAAACCAGTCGAACAATGTTTCTTCATGTTGTCTAGACCATTCTCCACGTTCAACAACGAGTCCTAAGTTCTGCAATTTCCATGTATCAACTTCCATCATGTAAGGAAACACAATTGAGCCTCGTTGGTCGGTCACATCGAGGTACAGTCCAGCCTTGGCCGTACTATACATTGATTCGCCTCGTACGATTCCTAGTGGAGCAGGGTAACGCCAGACTAGCGGATTGTAATTGGAAAGGTTCAAGGCGCTACGGAGGTCAAGAATGCCTTGCCACATATTTTCGTATGAACTTTCAGAAGAGATTGCATCTGTAAGCCAAGTCTTGGTGTTGCTTGCGCTTAGACCAATTTCAATGTTGGGACTTTGATATGCAGCCAATAATGCTTCGCGATTTCTGGGACTAAATTCTATCTCGTCATGTCCTGCTCGATTCTCGTCGACTAATTGTGCGGTTGGAATCAGAAGTGTAAATACTACACCTGTTTCTTCGGATTGATTTTTCATTCTTTGAACTGTGTGCCAGAAAGCTGTGTCGTTCGAGTATGAGCCCAAAATGTTTCTGCAAGTCTGGTTGAGATACCAGTATAGATCGATGCTGCCAGAGGTTTCCACTGATAAAACGAAACCTCCCTTTTTAGCGAAGGGTATCGTCAATAATTTTGGAAGCGGATATTTTGAAACATAGTCTACGGCACTCTCTAACAATTGCAGTCTGTCACCTGTGGCGCCGCCCCATCCCTGACCGCCGAATGTTCCATGCTCCAGCTTGTATGCCTCAAGCATACCGTTTGCGATCCTTTTTGCCAAGTTTTCGGCAAAGTAAACAACCTTTCCAGAACCATATTGCTTAGTCGCTTGGTAGATGTATCCGCTTTCGGTGATAAGAGCGGTGGCGTCGGCTCTGAGAGAAACAGTGTAGACTTCGGCGATTCCCAAATGTGGAGATATCGTGAAGTTGCTCCAAGGCTTCAGGGCGACATGATTTTCGAACCAGTCAACGTTGTCAGCGTCGTCTATGAAAGTCTCTGTCGAGTTTAGAATACTTACAGGAGATGCGCTCAGTGGGAAATCTACTCTTTCTGTTCCGTCGCTTCGCCAAAGCGTTGATAGTCCCATCAGTATTAGTCCTCCTCCACGACTTACGTATTGGTCGATTAGGGAAATTCCAGTTGAGTTAATTCTGTTGTCGAGACATATCACGGCTGTGTAGTCATCGATGTTGGATGGAAGCTTGTCGTAATCTCTTGTGTCTAGGTTTATTCCCTTAAACATGGCTCGGAGATTCTTCAGTGCTAGATTGTAGTGGTAGGTTGAGGTCATCATTATATCGTCTATCCAAATTCTGAGAGGCGCCCTAATTGACTGTTGAACGTTGAACTGTAGCCTTGAAATGTCGTCCCAATTCGGAGCATTATAGAGTGCCATATTGTTCATGTGAATTTTACACTTGATCCATTCGTTTGGGGAGCAACTTGAAATGTTTGCGTATTTAGCAAAAAAGTAGTTTTTCCCTTCGTGGTCTGCGGCTCTTACTTCGAATTCGCTGATTTGTGTTGTAGTGTTAAACATTATGTTGAAGTGAAGCCATTTTTCGCCGTTCTTTGCCAAATATCCAAATGGGCGAGATCGATGAAAGAAGAAGTGTGAAAAGTATCTTGCGTTAAAGTCGAAGAGAACACTATGGTCGCCATAGACTCTCTCAGAAGAATCAACTGAGATATTAGCGTAAGCCGTTGATGCAAACCACATATCTGTGGATTCGGTCCAAGATGTGTCGCGAAAATAGTTGAGACCGTTGCTCACATGACTTCCATTGTAAAATCCATAGGTTTCCTGCAGTCCTTCGCCGGTGACAACTAGAAATTTTAACTGTTCAATACAAGACCGTCCAAGCAGCTGTAGAACAGCCGCGAAACCCAAGGAGAACAGCAATACCGCAACAGCAATGAACACTATTGTCTTGCGCGTCATTTTTGGAGTCATCTGCGAGCTACCCCGTGCGTGCTCCCTAAGCAAGGCAACACTACTTCAACTGGTTTTAATTTCACCATTTAGACCATATCACTGTTACCGACCTTATTAGTTCTTGCATCCATAGGACAACCTAAACTAGTTTGTCACGAATTGCGAGTTTGAAATCTGTCATACCAAGCAAAAAGTGAAGCATTCCGCAGATTTTGACAAGGGGTTTCGGAAGTTCTTCAGAGACCCCTAGTTTTTTTATGATCCTATACGCAGTCTGTGTGGCAATTAATACAAAAGAAGAAAAAGTCGTGAAAATGGACCTCTCACAAGTGTTCTCGATATTGATTAGTGGCATCTTCACACCCAAAGTCCTCGCAACTGAGCATCTTGCTGCCAAACTCAACTTGTGAAAGTCCAGTTGCAAATACTGAGAACGTATAACGTCTCTTACAGAGCTTTTCGAAACCTTTACATGTCCATCTTGGACAGCTCCCCACAATATCTTATCTCCCAAGGCAGTTCTAGTTATCATTAATGATGTACCCTGAGAGTCCACCTGTTTGATCTTCTTCAGCCACGCGTCACCAAATGAAATATCTGCAAGCTCGGCAGTATGGTCTGGACAAAATATGCATCGCTTAGGCAAAAACAAGTAGCCCCCCGAAAAACTTCCAAGCTTTGAATAGTCGAAATGCAGTTCTCTGTTTCCACTTTCCGACGTGCAGTTCACAAAGACCTTTCCAGGCCAGCCATAACCCCTAAACCTTATCTCCTGAACACTTGTGGGATGAACACCGAGTCGCTTAAGAACAGAGTTAACGAAGTGATAGTCAAAGCCTCTCCCACAAAAAAGCCCTAATCGTAACACTATTTTAGTAGCCAAAGCTGGATAAAGCAAAGTCATTCGAGTCAAACCCAGCAAATGGCAGGGAAGACCGACAACAGCAAAATTCCCGTCCATACCCAGTATCTTCCGGAGACCGACATTCAACGGTACCGGAAGGTATTTGGATCCCATCGCCTTTTTAAGCTCCTCTGTGGAACGGGCAATCATTATTTGGGAGTTTATCCCTTTCATAGAAACCACTAAGGCGCCATCAATAATCTTATTTTGAAGAGCATACAGAAGGATAGCAGAGATCATGCCCCCCGAAGAGCCCATAAAACGGATGTAATGATCTTTGGCATACCCCAAGTACACATCGACATATTTCCCGATTAAAGAATTCCATCTTGTTTTTCCATCTTCTTTAGGCACAAAACGCTCATAATCAACGTGAAAACCAGGACAAGAAAATTCACATAAACCGCAATCGTCACACTTTGCAGCGTCTATCGATGGAACAAAAACGTCTGTCTTGGTCAAGGATATAGCCCCAAATGGACACGCAGAGTAGCAGGTACCACAGCCGATGCACAGATCTTCTTTGACCACCTTTTGAATGCCCTTCACTATTCTCTCGACCTATATCGGATTACACGTCAATTGATCATGCGGGCGCGGACATACTTTGCCAAAGCCGCCAGGTAATTTATGTTGCCTCTAAATACTTGACGCAGATTTACAGAAATGTTGGAATCGAATGGAAGTTTCGCTCGAACTAGCGTTCCATTGGCCTCGTCGCCAACAAAAAGGTAGTCGCTTAGAACCGCCATTCTAGCGCCTAAATTGCTGCGTGTCACACGCGTTACGTCCAAGTCAAAGTACCACTTGTTTAGGTCCGTCGAAATGACGTAGCAATGCCAGCCTACACTGGACATGTACAGTTTGCCTTCAAACCATGTGGGATATCTTAACGTTAGTCCTTTTATCGGGACCCTCAGCTGAGTCCAGTTGAGCGAATCCTCAGAAAAGAAGAGCGCGCTGTTGCTGGTCACAACTGTTTTGTGGAGTTCCTCGATGTAAGAAACGCTTCGTGTGGTGTTGCCCATAAGCACCTCTTTCCATGTTTCGCCCCCATTTTCGCTCAAAAACAAAGATTTCTTCTCTCTCGCAGCCACTAGAACTGTCTTGTCGTTTAAGACAGCTCCGCTATACAAGGCCGTAGGGTAATCAACCTTAAGGATTCTTCTCCAAGTTTTTCCCATGTCCTCCGACCTAAGGAGATATGACCTCCCAGGTGTCGGACTTACTCTGCCCTCGGACCCACCCCCGCCAAGTCCAACTCCGATGTATAGGTTGCCGTCAGAGCTTTGAAAGAAGTGTTTTCCATAAGTTCCCTCCGAATCTTCATATGTTTTTTGCCAAGACAGACCAGAATCGCTGCTTCTGTATATGGCAAACCACAATGTTCCATGAGTATAGAAACCTACGCTCCAAACAGGAATGAGTACGATTCCGTCTCTAGTCACAAACGGCTGTCCAGTTGTTGTATTGCGTCGATCCATAGAGTAAAAATCAGCTATTTCATTCCATGATCCACCGTAGTCGTTAGACTGAAATAATCTGCAAAGAGGTTTCACGTAAGGTCTGAAAAGAGCTATACTTGCGTAGAGTCTGTTATGCTCGACATGGGCGAAAGGCCATACTCTGTAGTATTTTCCGTAGTTCAAAAGCATAGAGAGAGCCGGGTTCGAGGTTTCCGAGGCTCCGTAAGTTTCTGGCCCGTAAGGAGATCTGAATGGTTGATAAAGGAATCTCACATAATCGTTGCACTCAGTCGCGAGTACAACACATGTACCATATGGTTGAGGAATCTTTTGTTTGGCCATGGCTCACTTCAGCATCTTGTAGTCTATTATCGCGTCCGCATGCCTTATCAGTTGATCAACAGTTTCCACTGTGGATAGCAATCTATCTTGAAAGTACCCTCGACCAGCATTTAAGAGAGGATAGAAAAACAGGTCAAAAGGACCTTTCGTCCTATATAACACCATTCTGGCGCTTCTGAAGAGGGAGAGTAAGAACCAAGAGGGAGGCATCTCATGAATCAGACTTACAGCATTCCTAACATCATTAACAAAAGCATTCAACGATCCTATTGAGTCTTGGACGGGGAACGAACCATCCGCAGTTTGTGAATGCAAGATGTAGCCCAAGGCCTTCTCGGAAGCTCTCTCAAATGGATATCCGAGCTTCGACAATCGTGCAAACATCTCCATTGCCAATGGATAGGTGACGAATTTCCTATAGCTCCAATGATCCAGCGAATGGCGCCAGAGAAGCCGGCCAGACGATGTTTGTCTCCTCTTCACCCATAAACCTCCCCTTATTGCCGATCTTAGCACCTCCGCTTGCGGATATTCATCATGAAACTGGGTCAAGAAGTTCACCGTAAGTACATGATAGAACATAGAAGGGGTTCTGGGCTTTCTTGTGTAATAGAGGAGCTCTCCATCTCTGCTTTGAGCCCTAACTACCCTTTTCACACCTCTCAAGGAAACAGAGCGGAATTCACTCCGTCCAAATAGGTTGTAGCATTTTATGAGGAAAAGCGAGCATAGTGCATTCACATTAATTGTGTCTAGTGAAACATTCTCTGATTTCTTGAACCAACCATCTTCGATTTCGCAGGAAACAACAAATCTTGCGGCCCTCTCCAAACCTTTCAAAACTTCCGCCTTAAGATTATCATCCAAGACTTCAGTGAAGTCCACAAGTTTGCAGCCCACACTTGCCGTGAAAACAACCGAATTTTCCTCCGAACGCCCAAATGCAAGAATTTCAGGCCAGCTCCCATTTTCGTTTTGGCGTTTCAAAACGAAACGAAGGATACGACAGATGCCACTTAGACTAGCTAATTTCGCGGACCAAGCAACGCTGGCGATTAGAACATAGTAGTCAGGCGACACTCTAAACGAGTTCAGTGGATAGAGCGTATGTTCAAAGTGCTCACTGACAAATTTTAGCGCTGAATTTAACGCACTGGCGACACCTCCTGTATTTCGATGATAGTTCATTGCAAGCTTGTGTGAAGCCATCTGCTTCTGTCTCCCGGTTCTTCTATGAGTTCCGCAAAGCTGCCCAACTTGAGGACAAAAATCACCCTATAGTAAGTGAGCTTAGCTCTTATATATACCAAGCTTCCTCGTTGTTGCGATTCAACCAATCTTTCTGATCGCTTTGTGGGAAATAGAACGTTGAACATAGCCATAAATGCATGCATGCAAGTTGTCAGGGCGTACTGATTTGTCGAATCTTGATTACACCGTGACGCCTAACACGACTAGGATTTGGGCGAACACTTCATGTGGAGAGGAGAGCCAGCCTTGCTCATCGAGAATGGCCCGATAGAACGAATTGATATTCATATAAGTGACTTTTCCATCGCCGAAATCCCTTTGGACAGCGAAGGGTGTGACAGATTCACCATTCCATGTGTAGTTTGCAATAATCCTTATATCTGAACCCAAGCTTCGGTTCATGCCTTCGATTTCGATTTCAGGGAAATCGATGGTTGCTGAACCTTGTATGCCGTCAGCTAAAACGATGGGCGGCTTCTCTCCAACTTCTCTCATCAGGAAGATCTCATCAATAAGCATGTTCACGGGAAGCTTATTCCCCGTGAGTATATTCAATTCTTCAATAGCGGACAGATTCAAATCGCCATAATACTCTTGAATAGGAATGAGATGCAGTTTCCATCCGATAAAGCGTGGAATGTAGGTTTCAGTTGCAGGATCAATAACCGAAAGATCATACCTATAGTAATTCTCATTGCCGTTTGAATCTTCAAGATATAAATACCAGACCGGGCTACCTCCTGTGCCATAGACCCATATACCTAAATATTCATGCCGACTTAAATCCCAAGGCTCAGGAGGAGTGTATACCCACCTTTCCCACGCTGACAAGTTGTTTCGCATTCTCAAGCTCGCAACCCCTTCAACCTTTGAGGCAGTCTCGAGCGAGATCGTCCCTCGTTTACCAATCGCCGTCCAGTTTTCGGCTGAATCACAATCCACAAGTGAAATACGAGCGCCTGTCAGGCCAAGCATGTCAGAAAATGTCCCATATATGTTAGTGTTAGATAACACCAAATGTCCACCTTCCGAAACCCACTCGAAAATCCGGCCTACATCCTCTTCAACCGGCAGAGGATCATGGGGCATTATGAGAGTTTCAGTAGCATTCAGAACAGCAGCGTCTGAAACGTCAGAAATCACGCTGTAGGACAAATTGCCCATCATCAGCGAGAAAAACCACAAAGCATAAGCATCGTATGATTCTCCCTCAATCTCTTCAGGAGAGAAGATAGCTATTGAGGAGGACCCTGAGGGCCGACGCAGAGGCGGAATTGAATAGATTGTTACTTCAGAATTGCTGAATTCTACAGGAAGCGCGTTTACAAGTTGCTGAATGAACAGGTTCTTCTCCAAGTCTTCCGCGTCGCGCATACGATTAAGATACAGAAATTTTATGTCCGCGCCATCAATAGCAGAAAGAACACTCCCTGGAGAGAAATAGTATTGACCCAACCATAGATTCGTATCATAGGTGTATTTGTCGTTTGCAAAGCAACGGATATAATTTTTGCCTGTCCGCAGATTTATGTAGGCGGTTTTGAAACCTTCGGGCAAGGAATAGTGTAGGTAATTTAGGGCTTCCAGCTCCTCCGTAGTTAGGCTGGCGACAAAAAGGATACGAGACGAGAAATCTCCAGCCATTAGTGTTGAGGAGACGCCGCTGAGTATCACGACTGATGTTATAAGCGAAACTGCGCCAATCTTAGCAGCATATTTCATACTTGGAGGTCTTTTTGCACGAAAACGACCGAAAAGAGTTACTATGGCATAGGCCATTAGCATGCTCATAACAGGGTGTATGTAAGCTAGGATGCGGCTTTCCCAAAATCTAGTATAGAAGAACTCTTGGTTTATGAATGATGTGATTTTTCCTAGAATGAACAGCAGACCAATAGATAGGGCGCAAAAGACAAGAGTGTCCCTCACTTTTGGCTCCAGTGTTTTCCATCCATGTAGAGCGATGGCTACCGCCACCAGCCCAAAGAAGGAAACAACTCCACCGATGACAGGATAGACATACCAGGGCACCCGCCCCATAGCCATTGCGGGCGCAAGCGTAGTAAGAGAAGGAAGAAGGATTACAAAAACAACCAGCGACAGCGAGTAGAGATTGAACATTATTCCTATGGAAAAGTTTTTCACGGAACCAATATGTTTTGGCGCCAATCTTTTGTACATCAAACCATATAATTGCCTCAATTTCTTGTCAAGAAATTCAGTGTGGGTCAATCCAATGAGCAATCCGGCCGCGAATATGAGAGCATAGAAGCTTGGGCTGTTGAAATATTGCCATCTTGAGGAAAGAGCCAGAAGCCAATTTGTGTCGTTGAAGTAGTCGTATTGAGGCGTCAAAGAAATGTCAATTAAAGATACGATTCCCAGCCCCATCAAAACGGCTACAGTCGCCCACCTAACTCTCTTTTTGCCCTCAATGTTTTGAGTACATACAAAAACAAGCAAAAGAGCAGATAAATACCCCACAAAGATTACCGAATCTATACCATGTAGCAAGTAACTCATTGCAAATGTTGCGCTCACGAGAAAGAGATTAAATTTAGACTTCAAGTCTAATTGCCAAGCCGCGTACAGCATCCACCAAAGAGATGTATAGGCAATGGTGGCGGGGTTAAGTCCTACTACGAAGGGAGGATACCGACCCTGTTTGAGAAACTTGTCTGCAGTTTCCCAAAGAATTTGGATCCAGTTGTCATAACTGATAACCGAACTGAAATTCCTCAGATTCAGCGCATAGATCCATGCTGGTCCAGAAAAAGTAACATAGCTCAAAACGGCTAGGGGAGCTATTCTCTTATCTTTGAAGAAGCTTGAAGCCATAACATAGAAAGATATCGCAGGAAGAGCGAGTAGCGGGTAGAGCACCAGGTAGGCATTTGCTGAAGGAGCACCAGCCAAAACGGTGAAAACTGCCAAGTACAAGGGAAACAACCAAAAAGCGTGTAGCCAATGGAAGGCTTTGTAGTCAAGAAACGTCTGTGCGAAGCCATGAAAACGCCACATGTCGGAACCCTGAGGTCCTATGAAAAATCCTACGTTTGAGTACATCCACCACAGGAATATGGCCATGAATGCAATTGCCAGACCCAAGAGCAGGTTTGGTAGTGTCTTTCCTGAGCCTTTGGAAGAAGAGTCCGGGTTTCTTGGATTTCTTAATCTTGACTTCTGAGGAAGAAGATGTTTAAAGAGATAGACAATTATCAGCGCAGCGCATACAAGGAGGAAAGCATGGAGGCAGAATTCGTCAACGAAACCTATGACATGGGCGCTCACAAATCCTGTGATTGCCAACACAAATAAACTCAATAAATACGACATTATCAGTTTCGGAAGCTTTCCAAGTTCGGGTCTTCCCAAAATCGCTAAGATAAGATACCCCGGGAAGAAGTTCAGGCCAAACGCTGCAATCAATCGGGCAACATTGGGCAGTTTCAGAGCAGCCCATTCAACGAAAATTTCTCCCTTAATCGCTGGCACAAGGATCACTATTGCCAAAGAAATGGCGAATACAACTACGATCACGGGCTCGTACGAGATTCGATGAGTAGACTTGGAGAGCTTGTTGTAGCCCCCTTTGACCAGCTGACCTCCATTTCCAGACAATAACATTTCTCCAATGACTATGGTGATTAGGAAGAGTGTCAAACCTAAAGCGAACTTTAGCGGACTGATCATCAAGTACAGTGTCCACAGCAAAACAATGAATCCTGCAAAAATCAGAAGGATATGCTTAATTAAATCTGTGCGATTCAAGGTCTCCGATTTCCTTTTCAATTCGGTCTATGACTCTTTCCCAGTCAAACCTTTCAACAATCATTCGTCTTGCGTTTCTCCCCATTTCAGCCGCTAGCCTTTCATCTTCTATTAGAACAGAAAACTTTTCCGCGATGCTTTCAGGAGTGACCTCTCTTACAACAAGGCACGTGGATTCATCCATCAAAATGTCCTTGGACACCGGAGAAGATACTACAGGTTTTCCACAAGCGAAATACTCTAAAATCTTAGTAGGGATAGTGTAGTAGTTGATTGGAGACAAGCAAAGAGGGCCCACAGTGATGTAGGCACCTTTAATGAACTCGGGGATCAATTCATGTGGAATGTACCTGTGAAAAGTCACCTTTTGTTCTAAATCAAGGTTTTTCACAAGTTCAATGATTTGTGATCGCATATGACCATCTCCAATCAACATGAGCCTTAACTCCTTTTCTTGATTAAGCAGAGCGAACGCTTTCACCAAAGAAGTCAGTCCATCTTCAGGTTCCATGCTTCCAATGTATAGAATCGTTTTCTTGTTTGCTGAACTACTGTTCGGAATTGATGGCGAGAAAAGTTTGGTGTCTACACCATGTGGAATTGCAGCAACTTTCTCAGGGGGGAAACCATGCTTTAGGAGAAGATTCTTTAACTCCCTTGTTAAAACCAGTACCTTGTCTGATCTTTTTCCAAGAGCTTTGACGAAAATTCCATAACACGCTCTTGCAGAAATCTCACAACATGAATTGACAAAGCCTATCTTTGAAATACCGCTTGAAAGAGCGGGATCAGGAATCATATCGTGAACTTTCACTATCCAAGGTTTTCCCTTGGCAATTCTCAACAGAAGACCTATGAATGAAGCAAGATGAAACAAATGAAACTGAGTAATTAACAGGTCATACTGATACCTTATCAGTTTTAATCCGTTGAAGAGGTGAGGGATCGCAATGGTGAGAGGACGTGACATGGGCAAAGAGTAATGGACCTTGAACGGATAGGATTGCCCTATACCTCGTATTCCAGACTGAGCAGCATGCACACGTGTCTCCGGACAAAACACAGCTAATTCGTGTCCTCTGTCGCTAAGTCCCTTGAGTATTCTATATGTATTAGTTGCAGCAGCACGTCCCATTGGTGGAAAGTAATGCGTAATATACGCTATCCTCATTCGAACAAACCGTCTTTCAAGCAAGTAGTACAAGTCGTGCACGCACGCACGAAAAAATGTCTATAATTCATCGTGTCGTATTCCACTCTGAAGTTTGAAACATGTGTCTTCATGGAGACTCCAAGACCTGCCTATATACCATCTCATACTTGCCTATAATGGTATTCCAACCTAATCGTTTCTCAGCGACTTTCCTTGCTTCCTTCCCCATAGTTCTAGCTTGATACGGGTCAGTAATCAAACCATAGACTGCTTCAACCAATTGTCTGACATCTTTTGGATTAACCAATATACCTGTCTTCATGTGATTAACTAGATCTGGGACCCCTCCGACCTTACTTGCTATTACTGGTTTCCCGCATGCAAGAGCCTCAAGCACAACATTGGGGCATCCTTCTGCCAATGACGGAAGAACAATGAAATCAGATGCCTGAATAAAACGCACAGCATTCTTCTGAAATCCAAGAAAATGAACTTTCATATTTTTATTCTTTCTCAACGCCAGAAGCCTGTTTCTTTCAGGCCCATCTCCGATTATCAATAGATTGCCTTCGATGCCGCTCCGTTCAAGCTGCTTTGTGGCACTCACGAGATAGATCATGCCTTTGACGGATGATAATCTCCCTATGAAAGAAAATACTGGCCCTTTCAATCTCATTTTTTCTCTGACTGCTTTTTCCACTTCTAAGTCCGGTTTTATTTCGTGGGTGTCGATTCCGTGAGGTATCCAATCGATCTTATCTTTCCTTACGCCTAGTTTCATGGCGGTTTTGACTGAGACTTTGGACAGAGAAACGAGTCTGTCGAACTTTTTTAGTAGCGATTTGCCTACAGTCATCGAATGAATAAAACTTGCCAAATCTATCAAGAAATGTCCGTGTTCATAGTCTAATCCTGGGAAACTATCTATTGTCAAAACTTTTGGCTTATTAATGTTCAAATGAGCCGAAAGAGAAACCAGATATATTTGCTTGAAAAAATGGAGAATGTCAAATTTCCCACTAAGAAAGTGCAATGACTTTGCTAGTAGCGGGAAATTGGGTACGGGATAAAACATACCTGGCGGGTTATAAACCTGCGGGATCCTCATCACATGTATCGTCTTGTATGCCTCATTCACAACCTTACCAGTGTCACCGAGGGTAATCACACTGACTTCATGACCCCTCTCAATCAGCTTTTCAGCTAGGTCTAGGCGCTTTTTGCCTAGGATGGGTTTGCTGATTGAGGCGAAATCAGAAGTTATCAAAAGAATTTTCATAGTAGGATCGCGTCTTTCTTAGTTGGTGACAAATTGGGTGAAAGAAGCACTCAACATGCCCAAGCCTCAAGTCAAGCTAAGTGTGACCTCTATTACAAATGAAAATTAGTCTGTAGCCTAACACGTTGAAAATAGTATGTTTTTCTAGCTCTCTTTCAATTCTCAGAAGCACATCTAGTAAGCTTCTGTGCGGTAGAGTGGGCAGAATGTTAACGCCGATCATTTTGTAAGTCAGCCCTACAGTTTGTAGCCAAGATGTAAAGCGTGTGGGAAATTCGTATCTAGTCCATCTGTCGTACCATGCAAGCTCAAGATTTCTTTTCAAGAATTTCCTGAACAGGCAATAGAATTGTCTAACAGTGGCGATGAAAATTCCCATCAAACTCAAAATATTTGTCGGTTCAACGACCAAAATCCCTTCCTTCTTCAAAGCCCTTTTCATTTCGCGTAAGGATTTTACAGGATGAGGAAAGCCGCCAAATGCATCAAAGCAGCTTACAACATCAAACACGTCATTTCTAAAGGGCATGTTCTCAGCGTCCCCACAAACGAAATCTGTGTTATGAATCTTCTGCATCTTGGATTTGGCTAACTTGATCATTTTAGGTGAGATGTCAATACCTATAACTTGAGGGCCTTGGGATGCGTATTCGATAATCCATCTTCCGGGGCCACAGGCAACATCTAACACATAACCTTCCGTGTTAACTCGTATCAGCCTACGCACTACGTCGATCTCTCTCATATCCCAATATCTATGCAAAAAATCGCGAAGCGTGCTCGTCCGGGAACCTCTGTCCAGTACGTCTTCAGCAAGCTGATCATAGAATTTTCTATACTGATCCTTCATAACACCTGACGCTTCTTTGTGTCTAGGAGCTTCTGATAGAGAGGCTGTAAGTGCAACGGTGGTCAATAGACGTCATCCCCACATCGCATGCCTAGTTTTCTGAGCGCCATTTTGAGAGCATCCCGGTCCATTCCACATTTAAGCAGAGTCAGATATTTATAGTAGTTGCTAGCTGTGTTCGATGGAATATGCATGCATCTTGCCGACTGTTTGACGATAGAATAGACTATAAGTGTAGCGTTTGAGAAGGCTGTTTTACCCTGTATCCTCTAGCCAACTGAAGGCATAACATATGAAGGAAGAGGTTGTAAGTTTTCGAAGCATACTTGAAGCTCGTAGAAAAATAAGAAACCTTTATTCAATTCAAAGGAAGTTACTGCATGCATGCACGTGCGAAAGAATCTCAGAGAATACTTCTTGGTAACGCTTCGGGTAAATCTAAGTTTCCTCTTAGTACTATGTGTTTCACTTGTCGAAGTGTTTCTGAATATTGGTCGGATGATTCATGGCGATTCATATCAATATCTCAGTTTTGCTCGCTTCTTGCTTGGAAAAGGAGGATACATCCCCCCTCTTGTTGTTACGAGGCCAATGGTGCCCTTTCTCGCCTCAGCATTAACTTTAGTTTTCCACAATATATATCTAAGTTTCGGGCTGATTAGCGGGTTTTTTTGGATAAGCGGAACCATAATTGCCTACAAAATCGGTCAACTAGTTTTAGAAGAAAAAAACCTTGCCACAGCAGTAGCCCTGTCGTACACCATTGCTCCAGTTCTATTGCTGACTGGAGCAGCAGTTTTAACTGACTCAGCGGGCTTCTTCTTCATCGGACTGACAATTTACCTCACTCTAAAAAGAGAACGCACAAGAGTCGTTTCATCCAAAACATATTTCTTAGACGCGTTTATTTGCAGTGTCGGAATTTTGTTTAGAGAGTCTGTTCTCCTTGCATTGTTGTTCATGTTTTCGAGGCGATTAATAAAGAGAAAGGGCTTTCTTGAGTTTCTGTTGGCAGCACTCCTAGTTGGCGCTACGGGGCTTCTGTATTTGCATCTACTTGGTTTTGACATTAGTATTTTCGCGTATAAATACAATACAGCCCAACGGACAGCTCCACCAGGTCGTTGGGGCTTCGTGGCTTATGCAACTAGTTTTGCAATAGCCTATGTCACTTGTGTTCCAGCACCAAAACCCTATTTTATGTCCATCAATTTCTGGGTGTGGACAGTGCCTACTATAATATACGTAGCGTTCACTCTGCTTGGTTTCATTTTTAGTAAAAGAAAAAAAGACTTGTTGCCAATTATGTTGTTTCTTTTTCCAAGTTCGCTCATCTGGCCAGAAATGTCATGCAGATTTTTTTTCCTCATGTGGCCTGCTGTCATCCCCGCAATGATAAATGGAATGAACACCGTCCTATCGAGACTGCTCTTCAGCGATAAATGGGCGCAATACAGAAGCTTCATATTATCTCTCTACATAATTGTATTCGCCATTGTTAATACCATAAGTATTCTAGCTATTCATAGCTCGCTCACAATAGCCCATGCGCGCGCGCCATACTGGTATAGTATGGCTTTCTCACCACGGCTCTCCAATAAACTGTAAGTAGACTTTTTAACAGGCGCATTTTCGAAACTCGAGAGTTCTTTCTATATATTAGCCTTATAGGGACAAAGGCGACACGCAACCTGTTCTTTGCACATTCAAGAATCATTTCTTGAGTTTCAGCTCCCCTAGAGGGTAGAAGCAATCTCAAATTCCGGAGGCAGGACACTTCTATAGCAGTAAAACAGCACGTACTGTCTTTAACATGGATTCTCGTCACAATCGAAGCGACGAAATTCAACAGCTTGCCAAAGACATAATTCAGGGCAGGCATGCCCAATTTGCGCGGATGACTCGAAAATCGTTCGCCTATGATATAATCAGCCTTGTTGGCTGATATTTCAGCAATAAACTTCGGTATATCTGAAGGGTCATGCTGGCCGTCACCGTCCACTACAAGGACTATCGAATCATCGTCGAATTTTTTCATTGCAAAGATGTACCCCGTTTTCATAGCAAAGCCTGAACCCATGTTCTGTTGATGCTCAATGACGAAAACGCCCTTCTTTTCAGCGATTTCTCGCGTCCTGTCCGTGCTTCCATCGTCAACAACAAGAGGAATCACACCGACAGCCTTTAGTCTCTCTAGCAATGACCCTATGTTCTTCTCCTCGTTTAGACACCGTACTATCGCATACACCTTGACTTTCTTCACAGTTGTCTCACATTTCTTCTTCTATGCATGCATGCATTTTCCGCGTCTTCCATGCTGATAAGCTGCATGTGCGCGTGCGCGGCGCCAATCAGTTATTCGTGCCAAAAGCTCACCTGGTACAATAGAACCTATTGTACGTAGAAGTTTGTATGTGAAGTCGCCTTGGCTGGTTAGGGGCCACAATAAAAGTATGGTTTTTCGCTCTTCAACGCGTTTGACCACTTTGCTTCCAGACTCGAGGCAAAGGTGAAGTGCCTTGTTGTTCTCAGAGAAAGCTTCTCCGGTCAAGAAGTGAATACCTCGCTCACGCGCCACACGAATCGCCTTTTCGAACAGTTGTCTGCCTATTCCTTGGCCACGGTACTTTTCCCTAACATACGCCGTTGTCATATTCAGTGCTCCTCTTACACCGAAAGCACCTACAACATTCTCATCTATCACGCCAATGACGAGTATCTTTGCAGCCAGAAGCCAATTAACCCAAGGAGAGGGAAAATCTTGCAGTTTCTCCTTCAATTGTTTTCCATTACCCAAAATGAACCTCATGCTTCAGCCTCCATGGGTTCACGCGCGCAGCTTGCATGCATATCTAAGGGGTCCCTTCTATATGTGCATGTTGCAGATGTCGACCTCCAGCCAAATCTTCAAGAGGGATCGTAATTTTTCCATCAACAACTTTTGAGCACAATTCAGCTGTTTCATATGTCAACTGCGTTACGCCTGGAAATTTCATGAAACTCGTACCACTGGCGTTTCAGTCAAAAGCTAGTAGTATCTCTAAGTCTTCATCCAAGATGGTACGCGCGACTGGGATCAACGAATGCCCGCACCATGAGACGATGCCCGTTGATGAAGCTGGTCATGTATATATTTCTTCGCAACTGATATCTTTTCTTTATGATAGCGGATTCCTGGGGGCTGATCGTCAATGCGACGATGCAAATAGTAGTGATATCCCAAAAGATACGCATTTAGCAGGATCCCATGAGTGCAGTGGGGTTGAGTACTAAAGGAGTAAGTGTCACGTTCAAAAGGAAACTTGACGTTTCTCTGAGATGCTATCCCCATATCGAACAACTCCCAGTCAGTTCTTAACACATCGTAGACTGGATTATCATATTCGATGTTGAACTCTCTATAGAAGTCCCTTGTTTGTTTTATTCCTTTCTTCGCCATGAAAACAAAAATGTGGGATTTCTCCCTTTTGTACCCGTCACAAGCAAAGCCGATGTCGTTTTCAAGATTGTACTTAATAGTGGCAGTGTGCATTGCGACTTGACATGTGTGACATAGGCCCGCCGCTAGATAGAGGCCATATTGCACGAGGTCACGCATGTAGGTGCCGTAGTATAAGGTTTTGAAAATCTCTTCAATGTTTATGAATTTGTGAACAACCTTATCTTTTCCGAAAACCTCTTTGAGTCTATTTGCATTGATTTGTGACTTCTTGGTTCGAAGTATACCGGAATGAACAAGAGTCAAGAGGTGCACCTTTTGAAATTGCTTGCACATCAAAGCAGCTGCAAGGGTTGAGTCAGATCCCCCTGAGAATAGTATACTTACATCATCCTTGTTCATTTGTTGGGCCTCACTTTTCCCTACGAAGCCCTCTCATAACTGCTGAGGACTCTTGTGTGTCAAATTGGACATCCATAAGAAACTCGACAAATACATTAGACCGTAAAATGACTCTTTCTCCTGCGCCCAGCACGCGCAGGTAGGCGTTTCGCACCTGCCAAGGAAGCATTACACCTACTGAACTCAAGATGAATCCGCCCAGAAACATTATTGTCCCTTGAAGGAGCTTCCTCAATTTGGTCCCCGTGAATCGGCTTTCGTATGCATGGATACATGCATACCCTCTTTTCATCCTATATAGATTGCTTGCTTAAATGTCTGCCCGCATATTCCATCGCCGCGGTGTTGTTTCATTAAGTATGCCATTGTTATGTTGAATGTACTTCTTGCGCCGCAGGAAGTATCAGTCTTGTCACCCGTTACACTGATAACTAGTGTCTTTACAGCTAGAAGCAAATTGATCCATGAGGGAGCTCTCTAATCGCTGCCCAAATTGCTCTCCAGTGCCAGACGTGGATTTCATGCTGACTCGTTCACTTTCGACATTTGCATGCAGGGTATCACTGCATCTGAGTATATGTTGGCGCTCTCGCTAGAAGGCACTTGAATAAAGTTATGAAAAGAACGAAAGGAAACTTGAGCAATTTGGTTTTGAAGTAGCACTTGGATGCGCCGTCTCTTCCATTCATCTTCACCTCTATTTCTTTGATCCTCATATGCTTCTTTGCATACCATAGAAGTTCCTCTATGTCGTTCACCATGTCATTGTGCAAGTTTCCATTGGTCAAGTACAACATTCTGGAATACTTCACTGCCATGCGGGTCCGACCCTTCAATCCAGAGGTTGTATCGGCAATCTTCTTTCGCAATAGGAAGGAAACCATCATAGAAGAGAAGGTGCGACCGAGCTTGAAAAGAAGAGGTTCGGAATAGCCAGCAAGTCGGGAGCCAACAACGACATCGGCCTCGTTTTTCAAGAGAGGATCCAGAATTCTGTCAATCTCTGAGGGTTCATGTTGTCCGTCGCCATCGAGCTTGATGACAAAGTCATAGTCATGTTTGAGAGCGTAGTTGAAGCCTGTTTGGATTGCTGCCTCTTCTCCGCCATTCTCAGCATGTCTAATAACGTTGACACGTCTAGATCTTGCGATCTCGGCTGTACGATCTTCTGATCCATCATCAACGACCAGTATGTCCCAGTTTGAACGTGATTCTCCTAAGCGTAAGATGCGATCTAGTACGCTTCCTAAATGCTTCTCTTCATTATAGGCAGGTATGACAAGCAGAACCTTCAACAAGACCAGCCTCCACCTATCATTGTTTGATATACTCCAAGTACTTGCGGAGACCTACGTCAAACGGTGTTTTGGGTTCCCACCCAAGAAGACTCTTCGCCTTTTCGATGTTTACTATGACTCCCTTGAAGTCATTTGATCTAGAGTTGTTATATCTTGCATCGAGTTCTCCAAAGATTTGCCTTAGTTTCTCAACAATCTGATTTATGGTCACAAACTCTTTTCCAGCCAGATTGAAGATTTCATTTCTTCCACTTTCTTTGAGAGCTGCAATATTTCCCTCGGCCAAATCTTCAATGTATATGAAACATCTGCCTTGGCTTCCATCCCCGAATATTGTTATTGGTTCTCTTCTCATAGCTTTTCGCGCGAAGATGGCTATAGCCATGTTCGATCGCATTCTAGGTCCATAGGGTATACCGTATCTCAAAATCGTGTAAGGCAAACCATAACGCCTGTTCCAACTATATATTAGGTGTTCTTGTCCAACTTTCGACTTTGTATAAACATGATCGGGCATCGGTATTGGGGTGTCTTCATCAACTGTTCCGTTCGCTCTCCCGTAAACCCATGTGGTTGCGGCGAGTATTATTCTTTCAACCTCTCTCGCGACTGCGGCCTTCAACAATTTTACTGTACCGTTCTCATTGATATCTAAACATGTTTCAGGATGAGATAGAGCTAGGTTAACATCCGACACCGCTGCTAAATGGAATACGACTTCGATATCCCTACACGCCAATACGACGTCTTCGTCATTCATCAAGTCTCCATGGAACCATTCAACGTCTTTCCGCAAAGGTTTCACTTTATCGAATACTCTAACGACGAATCCCTGCTCAACCAACTTGTCTACAACATGACTCCCTATAAAGCCAGATCCACCAGTCACAAGAATCAAAAGGACCTATCCTCCAAACTTCGTTCGCCCATATCTTTAGTCTCAACCAGCCACAACGCGTGTTCTAACATTTCAAACACACCTGACATGTTCGTGTGTTCACCGCATTCACGCCTAGAAACCCAATGAAATCCGGATCGGACTTCCAAGCTGAAGCACTCATATTTCCCCAGCTCAAAGCGATCCTACATGCGGTATCAGCAATCTCGCCTCCAATCTTCTTCACTCTCTCAAGAAAGTCGTTGTCTAGAGTCTCCAGTATCCTTTCAACGACTCCTGAGACAATCCGCACAAGAACAGGGCTTCGAATCCTCTCTACACAGCGTATAGTTAAGTCAACTATGCCCCGCTCTAACCTTGATGTGACCTTGAACCAAACCCTTCTTCTCAGAGCTCTAGTCTTGGTTCTCATCAGACCCTGTATAGTCAGCAAATGCTGCCGCTTCTCCTCTCACTCTTTCAGGTCTGCACTCCCTTCCACGCGTGTGGAAAGACGGGAATGCCGATATTTATTGCTTGCAACAGTTCTATTAAAGGTTACTTCTATCTTGTTATAGAATATAGCTCTATTGAAAGAATGAAGGAATTAAGAATCTATACTCGAATCAACAGACATGTCGAGCCTACGCCCAACCGATTAAGTCACGACTTCTGTGGGAAGCTGATATCTTACCCTGCTTCGACCTTCTGATGAGCAACAACGGAACGTAGCTTCTGCCAGATTGCCCCAATCTTATTTGAGAGCACCTGCTTCTTGGAGAACATGTAGAAGAAGATTGCAAGCCACAAGGTGAAGAGGACGTATCCTATGAAGTAGTGAAGCGTTCCTCCAACGCTGGCGCCATAAAAAAAGTCTGCCAAGAAAATCATGACCAGCCGAATCACATTCACCAAAAACGTGCCAAATACACCCGCCACACCCCACAGCAACTTTGTGCGTAAGTCGACAGACTCTTCAAACAACGTGACAACCAGCATTATCAGGAAGATCAGCATGCTATGAACACCTAAACATGACCAAGCGAACCCGAGCGAGAGAGGACCCTCCGCCGTCTGCAGAACAATGACATTCGAATAATGCGTAGCCCCTATCCCCAAACCGTTCAGAATCGCCACAAGCAACGCAAGATAGTGAGGCATATACCAGCTGAAGTGATGCTCCAGCCACTTCGATACGAGCGAAGTTGAACTCGCAGCCACCATTAGAAATATGGGAGCGAAAGCCTCTCTCAATGTTGAAAACTCAAAGAAAACCAGAAACAAACCCAAGATATACACGGCGTAGTTCACTGCTCCATAGAAAGCTGGAGACCTGAAAAAGGGAACCAAAGCGTAGTACACAAAGAAACTGCCTATCACAAGAAGTAACCCCAGAACCTTTTGAGGGTCACCTGCCCCACGACGAATGGAAAGGCGGTCCTTCTTTATGAGAAGTAGGAGAAAACCGTAGACTGGAACAACGATCGTGAAAGGCCATTCAATATGAAAAAAGGTGATCAAGAGGAGTGGAAGGAAGGCGAAGATATAGAAGAGGTTCAGTCTGTTCATACTATTCTTATCCTAACCACCAGTCAAGGCTTTCCTCAGGGTTGAAGCCATGAAATCCAGCTCATTTATGGTCAACATGGGAGAATTCGAGACGTAGAAACCCCTACGATAAGCATCTCGGGCCACCGGATAAGCGTTGACGTTGTACCCACCCGTATAGGGAGGTTGTTCAGGTATGAAAGACAAGAGAGGCCTCGTCTCGACTCCTTCCCTCTCCAAATGCCCGGTGATTTTCACTCTTTCCTTCTCTTCGCCAACAAGGATGTGATAGACATAGTACACATTAAAGGCGTAGTCCTCCTCTTCAGGGAGCTTGATATCCAGATCTTCCAGTTTCTCATTGAGGGAGGCCACATTCTTCCGCTTTCTCAATATATACTGGTCCAGCTTCTTCAGCTGGATGACGCCAATCGAGGCGTGGATGTCAGACATCTTGTAGTTGTAGCCCAAGAGGGGATGATAGAATTTTCTGTCTCTGTCGGATCCTAGATTCCGAAGAATACGCATCTTCTCCGCCAGCTCTGCGTCATTGGTTACGGCTATGCCTCCTTCCACCGTGGTCATGAGCTTGTCTGCGTAGAAGCTGAAGCAAGCCACATCACCAATCGAACCCACCTTTCTCCCTCTGTATTTTGCTCCATGAGCCTGGGCGGCATCCTCAATCACAAACAAGTCGTGCTTCTCGGCGATCTCCATGATCGGGTCCATGTCTGCGGGGTGCCCGAACAAGTGGACGGGAAGAATAGCCTTCGTCTTCCGGCTCACTTTCTTCGCTATCTCTACTGCATCAATGTTAAGTGTCTTCGGGTCAACATCTGCGAAGACTGGTCGGGCATTCAAATATCGTATGGGGTTGATTGTTGCTATGCACGAGAGAGGGGTGGTTATAACCTCATCTCCGTCTCCGATTCCTAGAGCGGCTAGGGCGGTGTGCAAAGCAGCCGTCCCACTGTTCACAGCCGCCGCATGGTTCACCTTACAATATTCTGCAAAGGCTTTTTCCAGTGTTTCTACGCTCTTACCCTGGGTCACCCACCCAGATTTCAACGTTTCATCCACTGCTCGTATCTCTTCAGGCCCAATGTCCGGTCGACCAATGGGGATTCCGAATGTTCGCGATGGCACTTTGGTCCGACACCTGGTTTATACAGAGTTTATAAAGACGATTTGTGTTAGATAAAGAATTCTCAATCTTGCCGAAGGCATTCTAACAGTATCTCATGCACACAGACAAAGAAATATCAGTATCTCCAGGGCCATCCACGTTTTTCATAGCCCCACAGTCTACCTTCGTCATCATACGAAGCTATCGTCTTTCGAATGCCCTCCTCAAAGGCCGTTTCAGGACGCCATCCCAGAAGTCTCTTCGCCTTCTTGTTATCTGCCACCAGGACCTCAACG
>Ga0209636_10000806_pt1 | contig 31309 bp, 26 predicted proteins | sample DeeMarSWOR152_54_FD_187464 | JGI IMG/M metagenome (GOLD analysis project Ga0209636, IMG submission 187464) | Marine sediment microbial communities from White Oak River estuary, North Carolina - WOR-1-52-54 (SPAdes) (version 2) | ecosystem: Environmental > Aquatic > Marine > Intertidal zone >...
TTCTCGAAGCAGTCTCTTTGTCACGTCACCCGGCCTGCCGTCGCCGACCGTGTTGCCACAGACCTTAACTACTGGAACTATGCCAGCCGCCGTACCAGTCATGAAGCACTCCCTGCCGGGACCGACAAGGTCAATGGGCATCAGGTCCGGCACCTCCTCCACGCTGTAGCCGAAACTTCTTGCGAACGTCATTATGCTAGCCCTGGTAAGGCCGTTGAGACAGTAGCTCCCCACAGGTGTGAGTATCCTAACCTTCGACGGCTTTGTTCTGTAACCCTTCTCTTTGACGACACAGAAGATGTTGTCAACAGTTCCCTCGGCGATGTTGCCTTCTCGCGTCAGCATGATGGCTTCAAAAAACTTGAAGTTGTTCGTGCCCTCTACCATACCGAGTAGGTTGTTCAAATAGTTGTTGCTTTTCACTCTCGGGTCCAGGGTCGAGTGACCCGGCCTCCTGATTCTTCTGGAAAGTCCAAGTTCAATCCCTTTCTGATAAGCTTCCTTCGGATAGAGCGTTATGGTTGAGACAATGGCGTAGACAGTGGCAGCGACGCATTTGTTGGGATTGAGGCCCAGATCGCCGAGCCCTCTCGTAACGACAAGCCTTATGTATCCGCTTTCATTCTTCTTGACACCGACTGCCTGAATGGCTCTCAAGACCTGCCAGGTGAGTTCTTCTTTGGAATATGGAATCTTTATGTTTAGGCCGGCTGTCGACCTCCACAGGCGATCGATGTGTTCTCGATAAAGGAAGATGATTCCGTTTCGAATCAGGATTCCTTCAAAACAAGCATCCCCATAGAGCGGAGCTCGGTCCAGACACGAGACGCCACACTCGTCTATTGCCACAATACCGTGCATGCGCGCGAAGGACTCCCGCGTGGCGGCCCTTTCCATAGCGGGATGGGCCAGTAACGCCTTCGGAGTTATGCCCTTTACAACGGGCATGCTGATGAAGATTTTCGCTCTCGCACCGACCTGTTCCAGTGTGCGAATGACCCCGAGTTTCTTCTCTCTGCTAGCCATACCTACCTCCAAGGGGGATTAGTCGTTCACGCTGTGCGCACACGACTGGTTGTGCTCCAGTTGACTGGCCAACTCTCGCTGATGAAGCCGCAAAATTATACTAAGGAAACCTGATTCTGAGAAGGAGATTGTGGGACGGAGTTACCCCGGCTTTTTCGCTGCAAGGATGAGCCGCTTTGCAGTGTGGTCATACGGTGAGCCGGCGATGTCTCCGTAAGACTTAGTCTCTTCGAAGCCGACTGATTCTAGAATCGAGCTGAGGTCAACCGCAGAATAGAGTCTCAAGGTGAGTGAAAATTCTTTCTTTTTCCCGTCTTTAAAAACTATCCATCTGTTGTCTATCCAGGTCCAGTTGTCTTCCACCTTTCTCTCTTCCAGCAGAAAAACACCATCCCTTTCCAGCCAATCCCTCTCCCTGAATATGCGAGCCAGGACCTCTCTGCCCATAAGCTCAAGTAGCAGTCGACCTCCCGGCCTGAGTGAGGAGAAAAGGTTTTTCAGTACTTTCTCGTTTTCTGACTTGTCTCTGAAATAGCCGAAAGACGTGTAGTAGTTCATTGCCACATCGAAAGCACCGGGCCGGCAGAAGTTCCTCATGTCCTCATGCACAAACTCGACGGAGAGACCCTCTTTCTCGGTAGCGGCCCTCGCCCGCTCAAGGTAGGGGAGAGTTCTGTCCACGCCAGTCACCACGAAACCCCTTCTTGCCAGCTCCAGAGAGTGTCTTCCGGGACCGCAGCAAAGGTCCAGAACCCTCTCTCCTGGTTCGAGCGAGGTCAGTTTGATTATTCCCGCGACTTCCTCTTCCGTCACGGCCCATCTTTTTTCTGAAAAGAGCACCGGGTCGAGAAGCTTCCAGAACTCGTTGTCCTCGTGCCAGGGTTTCTCCACCGTCATGGCGACTCCCTTCTCTCGCGACAAGTCTGCGAGCGGCCCCCTGATTGGTCTGGGATTGTACACGATCACGTAGAAATATTCTATTGGTCATTAATAAGCACATATGAGAATCTTGTGTGGGACTGTCATGACGAAAGGAGTGGTAAAAAGATGAGTCTGATTACGCCTACAAGCAGAAAGCTCGTGATTCTAGTGTTTCTTAGCCTGCTATTCTTCTATGGGACCACAGCTTTTGCCGAAGAAGAGGAACTCACCCCGGGTGAACGATATCACCGCGATAGCGGCCTCACGTGGACAGGTGCCCTTGCCGACGTGGTTGCTCACAAGCCCAAGATGCCGGACCAATACAAGCGGTATGCTGGCGCGGAACTCATCGAGCTTCCGGAGCCGAACTACAAAGGAATCTCGGTTGAAGAAGCAATGAAGAAGCGACGTTCGATTCGGAGCTACTCATCCGAGTCCCTCAGCCTCTTTCAGCTCTCACAGTTGCTTTTCAGTGCGCAGGGCATAACCGGGAGCACTCACGGGCATTATCTCAGGACCGCTCCGTCGGCGGGAGCTCTTTATCCGTTCGAGATATACGTTATCGTTCACCGCGTAGAGGGTCTGAAACGAGGGGTGTATCATTACGTCGTAAAGGAACACGCGCTGGAGCTCGTCAAGGAGGGAAGCTTCAGGGGGAACATAACAAATGCGGGCCTGAAGCAGGAAGTGCTGGGCGACGGGGGTGTGACCTTCGTTCTTTCGGCCATCTTCGATCGCACGCGCAGCAAGTACGGCGATAGGGGTTTCAGATACGTCTATATCGAGGCCGGGCACATCGCCCAGAATATCTGTCTACAGGCCGTGTCTTTGAAGTTGGGCGCTGTAACCGTCGGTGCTTTTCTGGACAAAGAAGTGAATCAGATACTTGGTGTGGATGGCTTCAAGGAAGCCGCCATATACCTACTGGCGGTTGGCAAACCGTGAGCCGGGCGCGGCATCGGCAAGATTGACCGCCCCGGCGTTGGTCCTCTCGCGAACCCTGGGTAGAATCGGACAGGGCAATTCCTGATGCGTGAAGGGAATCTGAAGTCACTGAGTCGGCTGCGACCGCAGCCCTCACCGAGACCGCCCACAGTAGATGAGGAGTCGTCCAATGAAAACCACGTTTTTCCTCCTGTTTTGCCTGATGGTCGTCCAGTTAATCGGGGTCTGTCCCGCGCTCTCTGGAGGCGTGGAGGAGTTTGAGCTTGTCGAGAGCGTTCCGGTCGAGACGACCTTAGACAACGAGAACATACGCAATACCCATGAGGTTTGGCTCGAGATGATAGAAGGCGCCGACAGCACATTGGATCTGGAACAGTTTTATGTCTCAGTTGTACCGGGCGAGCCGATGGAAGACGTTCTCGGTGCGATCGTAAGCGCTGCTGAAAGAGGCGTTCGCGTGAGGCTCATAGCTGATGGCAGTATGTATGCTACGTATCCAGATCGAGTCGATTGGCTGGGAAAGCAGAACGGCATCGAGGTAAGAACCATCGAATTCAGGCGTATGTGTGGTGGGGTAATGCACGCAAAGTACTTCGTTGTTGACAAGGAAGAGGTCTTTCTCGGAAGTCAGAACTTCGATTGGCGAGCCATAAAGCACATTCATGAGATGGGATGTAGGGTGAGAAGCAAGGAGCTGGCTGAGGTCTTTGGAGATCTCTTTGAACTTGATTGGAAACTTGCAGAGGATAAGACCAGAGAGACGTGTGCGGTGGGGGCAGCGCTCGTGCAGTACAAGATTCCACTGAGAGGATTTGTGGGGATTGCACAGGGAGCCGGCGGGTATCTTCGTGACAGCATAGAGATATGGCCCGTCTATAGCCCCACGGGCCTCATTCCCGATGAGAGACTCTGGGACGAGAAGAGCATAGTTTCACTCATCGAAGGCGCGCGGGAAGAGGTGCTCATACAACTTCTCAGTTACTCGTCTCTTCATGATGACGACTACTACGAGGTTCTTGAGAATGCCGTGCGCAGCGCTGCAGCACGAGGGGTGAGCGTGAAGATGCTTCTGTCGGACTGGGCAAAACGTCGTCCGAGCATCGACTGTCTGAAAAGCCTTCAGGTCTTTCCCGGCGTGGAAGTTAAGCTGAGCACAATCCCCGAGTGGTCCGGAGGTTTCGTTCCCTATGCACGAGTCGAACACTGCAAGTACATGGTCGTGGACGGCGAAATCTTCTGGATTGGCTCTAGCAACTGGAATAAGAGCTACTTCTATGAATGTCGGAACGTGGGGCTTGTCGTTAGGAGTGAAGCAGCAGGTAAGATGCTCCGCGATGTCTTCCAGAAGAGCTGGAACAGCGAGTATGCCTACTTGGTGAAACCAGAGAAAAGCTACGTGCCTCCGAAGACGGAGGAGTAGCGCTATCTACTTGCTACAAAAACGATTGACACGATGTGACTTGTGTGGTAAAACGTCTGCGTTCAGTGCAGGCTATCCATTCGGTCTTTTGTCCGTCCCGATACGCAGTGCTACATTACCGTGGGAAACCACCAGTAGCTGAGGAGGTGCGAGTATGAAACTTGCTAAGATTGCCCTTTTCGTCGTTTGTGCTTGCATCCTGTGCATGAGCCTTCCTGCGAGTGCCGCGACAGTCACCAGTTCATTTAACAACTTCGTTTATGACTATACGGTGACTCCGGTCGTGGGTGAGGCAATCACTGACTTTCACGTGTTTACAGGCTATACAGAGTGTGACATTTCACACTACCACAACATCGTGATGCCAGCCGGTTGGAATTTTACCACGACACTTCGCGTGGCCGACTGCGTGATCACCTGGTGGACCGAGGGCTCTGCCCTTCCCGTGGGAACGCCTTCCGCTTTCGGGTACACGCATTACTGCGCTCCGTGCTGTCATTCGTGATTCGTGACCGGGGACGGCTCTCCGGACCCGGATGCTACTCCTGTCGACGGCTCTTGGAATCATTCGGAGCCGTGCAACATTCCTTCTCCGTGGGATGACGTGTGTGGTGGGGCCGGTCTGGTCGTTGCACCGATTTATCCGGATCCCACTCCCGCGGACGAGGGAACCTGGGGACGCATCAAGGTCCTTTATCGCTGAGCGAAACGCGGACGAAGTCGACCGCAGATTCCTGAGGGCTGAAGGATTTGCCCTCTGCGTGTAACAGAACACTGATAAGACACTATCAGGCCGGACAAGGCTCTAATGAGTCTCGTCCGGCCCACTTTTTGTCTGGCCCCCTCCGGCCAACGGCAGCACATCATCCACAAAAATCTTGCCCCGACCCGCTCAACAAGTATCATGTCAATAGATTACTATGATGGTTCGGAACAGAGATGATATAGCCACGAGCGAACTTAGAAGTCGGGCCATGGATATCGTTGAGGCCGGTATAAGCCGCGTGCTTCCTCCCGCCTTGATGAGGTCCTCAGTCAGATACGATTCCACCCGGGGTCAGCTGAGCGTGCTCGACACGACGTACGACGTTTCTCCAGGCAGACTTTTCGTCGTCGGTGGCGGAAAGGCGGTCGGTCTCATGGCGGAGGCACTGGAAGCGATAGTTGGGGTGGAGAACCTGACCGCGGGTGTTGTGACATGCGTAAGCATTGGCTATGGGACTCAAAAGATACGGATACTAGAGGCCGGCCACCCGATCCCCGATGGGCGCGGGCAGGCCGGACTAGAGCAGATGCTGTCTCTCAAGAAGCGTCACTCCTTAGGACAACGCGACCTGGTTGTGTGCCTCATTTCTGGTGGCGGTTCGGCCCTGATGCCCCTTCCGGTCAAGGCGGTAAGCCTTGAAGACAAACGGGCCACGACAAAGGCGCTACTCGGTTCGGGTGCGGGCATTCGAGAGATAAACGCCGTAAGAAAACATCTCTCCAGAGTGAAAGGAGGACGGTTGGGCCGTTTCTTTTACCCTTCAACCGTGGTTTCTCTCATCATATCCGACGTCGTTGGAAACGACCTTGAGAGCATCGCGTCCGGCCCCACGGCTCCGGATTCTTCGACGTTCGCGGACGCCAGCGCTGTACTGAAGAAATACGGTCTGACGGGGAAAGTGCCTCGCGCCGTGGCGGATTTCCTCAAACGTGGATGCGAGGGCGAAGAGGAGGAAACACCAAAGACGCTAGAAAACTGTAGCAACTACATAATTGGGGACAACATGCTCGCCTTAGAGGCTATGTCAGCCGAGGCAAAAAACATGGGGCTCGTCCCGCACATCGTCACTGCTGAGCAGACCGGTGACACCAACGCTGCAGCAGCTCGGCGGGCAGAGGAAATACTTGGTGGGAAATACGCCGGTTGCGACGTCGTTCTTGTTGGAGGAGAGACGACGCCCACTTTGCCCGAGAAAGCAGGAAGGGGAGGAAGAAACCAGCACTACGCGGCTGCGACCATGCTCGCGATGGAGAAATATGCCGGTCAATGGGTCGTTGCGAGCGTGGGCACTGACGGGTCTGATTTCGGGCGTGACGCCGCCGGGGGGATAGTGGACAATAGTTCTCTGGAGACCGCGCGAGCCAGGGGCATAGATGTGCAATCCTATCTGGACTCGTATGACAGCAATACGCTGCTCCGGAAGTTGGGTCGCTCTCTCATAGTAACTGGAAACACGGGGACAAATGTGAGCGACATCATGGTATACATTCTTAGATAGTAAGCAGAGGAGGCAGATATGGATCTTACAGGCTTTTCGGAAAAGGCCATGAGCTGGCTTCTATCCAGCGGTCTCAGGATTCTTCTAGTCATCATCATAACTTTGATCGCGGTCAAAGTAGCTAGGGTACTTGCTTCCAGGCTATCCACCTCCTTGGGCAAGCAGCTAGGCGATGAAGAATCCAGGAAGCGCGTAAAAACGCTCTCTGCGGTGATTCGCAACCTTCTTACCGTAGTCATCCTACTCGTGGCATGCATGATAATTCTGGGAGAACTGGGGATTGAGATCGGCCCCCTACTTGCTGCTGCTGGAATCGTTGGCCTGGCCGTGGGCTTTGGTGCGCAAAGTCTTGTGAAGGATGTTATTAACGGATTCTTCATCCTACTTAACGATCAAATTAGGGTCGGCGATGTGGTTGAGATTGGGGGCAAGGGTGGGGTAGTTGAAAAAGTGAACCTGCGGATGACCATTCTTCGAGATCTGTCAGGGAATGTTCATTTCATTCCGAACGGGACCATCGATGTCCTTACTAATATGACGAAAGATTTCTCTCGGTACGTGTTTAACATCGGAGTTGCCTATCGTGAGGACGTGGATGAGGTCATAGAGATTATCAAAGAGGTAGATGAAGACCTGCGTAAGGATCCCGCCTTTGGCCCAGACATAACGGAACCCATAGAGGTTTTGGGTCTCGATGAGTTCGCCGATTCTGCCGTGATCATCAAGGCCCGCGCGACGACAAAGCCCATCAAGCAATGGAAAGTCGCACGCGAGTTCAATCGACGCCTAAAGAAGAGGTTCGATGAGAAGAACATCGAAATTCCTTTCCCGCATCTGACGCTCTATGTGGGTGAGGACAAAGAAGGAAAGGCACCTCCATTACGCATTTCCAAGGAAGATGGGTAGGTAAATAGTCAGATTTTCTTATGAAACAAAACCTCCAGGACTAAGTATATTAAAGTAGAAGGGTCGCGGGCAGGAAGCAAGCACGCTCGCGTTTCGGCTTCTCCGGCCTCGATGACTGCTGCGGTTTACTAATCTCCACGAGGAACTCGTCATGATTGGGAAAACAGTCTCTCACTACCGAATCCTTGAAAAGCTCGGTGAAGGTGGCATGGGCGTCGTGTACAAAGCCGAGGACGTGAAGCTCAAACGAATTGTGGCGCTTAAGTTCCTTCCACCAAAGGCGTTGGACAGCGAAGACGAGAAGGACCGCTTCCTCAAGGAGGCTCGAGCGGCTGCCTCTCTGGATGATACCAACATCTGCACAGTCCACGAGATTGACGAGGCGGACGACAGAACCTTTATAGCAATGGCGTACATAGAGGGGCAAAGCCTGAAGCAGAAGATCGCCTCTGGTCCCCTCAAGATTGATGAGGCGGTAGGCATAGCGATCCAGATTGCTTCGGGGTTGCATGACGCGCACGAGAGCGGGATTGTTCACAGAGACATTAAAAACGGCAACATCATGGTGACGACCAAAGGCCAGGTCAAGATAATGGACTTTGGCGTCGCCAAGCTGACCAAAGAGACGTCAGTCACCGAGGCCGGCACGACCATTGGGACTGCAGCGTATATGTCTCCGGAGCAGACCCGGGGCGAGGGCGTGGACCATCGGACCGACATCTGGTCCCTGGGCGTGGTCCTGTACGAAATGATCACCGGACAAAAACCCTTCCAGGGAGATTACGAGCAGGCCGTCGTATATTCGATCTTGAACGAAGAACCCGAGCCGATGACCGGGCTCAGAAGCGGTGTGCCGATGGAGTTGGAGCGGATTGTTGGCAAGGCTCTGATTAAAGACCCTGCCGAGCGCTATCAGCACGTTGATGAGCTGCTTGTTGACTTGAAGAGACTCAGACGAGAGGGCGAGACGACCAGCAAAGTTCAGCCCCTACAACCGGCAGAGAAAGAGAGCAGGAGAAGGCGGCTGAAGAGGATCGGCATACCAGTCGGGATTGCGGCGGTAGTGGCTCTGGCCTTCCTCTTCTTGCGGCCCTTCATTTTTGAGCAAGTACTGGTCTCATCTCCCAAGCCCATCGCAGTAATAAGCTTCGAGAATCAAACAGGCGATGAGAGATACGACTATTTACAAACTGCCATTCCGAACCTTTTGATAACCAATCTTGAGAGTTCCAAGTACCTGAGCGTGACCACATGGGAGAGGATGCGCGACCTCCTGAAACAGATAGGGCGAGAGGGCGTGACTCTTATTGACAGAGACACGGGGTTTGAGCTGTGCCAGCGAGACGGAATAGAGGCCATAGTCCTCGGTAGTTTCACGATGGCAGGCGACATGTTTGCCACGGACGTCAAAGTGCTTGATGTGGACACGAAAGAGCTTCTCGCGAGTGTGAATTCCAGGGGGCGAGGCGTCGGCAGCATTCTGGAGAAGCAGATTGACGAGCTGAGCAAGGGGATATCTCGAGGTTTCGGTATCTCAGAGCGCAAGCTGGAGACGGAAGAGCTAAGCATCGCAGACGTAACGACCAACTCTATGGAGGCATATAACTATTTCTTGAGAGGAAGGGACGAGTACGAGAAGTTTTACTTCGAAGATGCCAGAGGATTTCTGGACAAAGCCGTTGAGATTGATTCCACCTTTGCCGTGGCCTACCTCTACCTTGCAAGAGTTGATGCAATGTTGGGGGACGTGAGGGAAAGAGACGAAAGTTTCGAGAAGGCCAAGCGTTTCTCGCAGAAAGCAACGGAAAAGGACCGGCTCCTCATAGAAGCGTCCTACGCCGGAACAATAGAGCAGGATGAGGAGAAGATGTTCGACATTCTTAAGGAGACTGCAAAAAAATACCCGAAGGAGAAGCGGGTGTTCATCGACTTGGCTGCTTACCATCTGCGCAAGAGAGACGCGCCCGGTTCGGTAGAGGATGCGATAAGGGCTTGTGAGAGGGCGCTTGAGCTTGATGCCGATTTCGGAGCCGCAATAAACATGCTGGCTTATTTGTACACCGAAAAGGGCGAGTTTGAGAAGGCCATCGAGTATTTTGAGAAATATGCCTCCGTTTCACCTGGGGACGCAAATCCCTTTGACTCGATGGGCGAGACGTACCTCAGATGGGGCAGGTTCGATGATGCGATAGCCAAGTACGAGGAGGCGTTATCGGTCAAGCCTGATTTTGGGGCGGATTGGAAGATCGGCTACATATATGCCTTGAGAGAAGACTACGAGGCGGCGAGAAGGTGGACCGATCAGTATGTTGCCGCCCTTCCTTCTCCCGGAAGAGAAATGGACGGGCACGCTTTGCGTAGTTTCTATAGTTACTGGCTGGGGGATTTGGATAAGGCGTTCGAGGAACTCGATGAGCTCAGACGGTTGGCCGAGTCTCTGGAGAACGAGGGGGTTCTCCGGTACTGTGACTGGTTTGCCGCGTGGATCTACTATGATGTGGGTCAAACGGAGCGCAGTCGAGAATACATGATTCGCCAGTTCGAGTCTTCGGTGAAGGAATTGCCGAAGCGCGTTGCTGAGATCACCGCAGGACACGCCATTCGAATTGGATGGATAGACCTCAAAGAGAGAAAACTCGAATCTGCGAGAACCAATCTTGCCCTGGCGGATTCGCTCATAGCAGAGATGCCACCCTCTGAGCAAGAGGGATACAAGCGCAACTATAACTACTTACACGCAGAGATACTGATGGCCGAAGGAGGCCCGGAGAAAGCCGTCACGGTGCTCAAGCAAACAGAACCACAGAAGACCCCTTATATGCACCCCTTGGATGTCGTCGCCTATAACACTGATTGTTACAGAGACAGACTGGCGCGAGCCTACCGCCAGAAGGGAGATCTTAACAAGGCGGTTGCCGAATATGAGCGGCTCATAAGCCTGGACCCAGAGAAAAGAGGGCGCTTTCTGGTGCAGCCCCGGTTTCGCTACAGACTTGCTAAGCTATACGAAGAGAAGGGGTTACTGGCTCAGGCGGTCAGGCAGTACGACATTTTCCTCGGATTGTGGAAGGATGCGGATGCCGACCGGCCCGAGGTGAGGGACGCCAGGAGGCGCCTGGCAGAGCTTAAAGGAATTGCGGCGAGACAGTAAGGCTTGCCATCTACCGGTGCCTTTCCTCAGTGGGGCGTGGTTTTCTTCCTCAGATGTAAGAGTTCGCGGATTCTAGCGATCTCTTCCTTCCGGAAAAACCTGCCAAAGTAGAGCAGAACAGGATAAAGCAGCAGACACACTGTCTTGATTACCACGGCCGCACTCACGCCTCTTCCTGAAGTGGCGAAGGCGCATATACCGTAGAGAGCCAGCCCAGCAATGAAGATGAGCGCAATCCTACCGAACTCGTGCTCGATGCGGTAGAACCTCTGAGACATAGTGAAGTAAAGAATACAGAGGGTCACGTAGGCCGCTACACTTGCAACGGCAGCTCCCATCATTCCGAAACGAGGAACAAGAACATAGTTCAGAAGCAAACTGACGAGCGCGGCAGTCATGAAGCTGTATGACGCGTACTTCGTCTTCTTCGTAATGTGTATACCGGCGACGAGAACAGCGCACATTCCAAACAAAACGTACGAAATCACGAGGAGGGGAACCACCCTGTACGCAGAATAGTAGGCCGGGGTTGTCAGGATTCTGAGGCCCTCCTGAGCGAACAGTGATAGCCCCAAGCCCGCCCACACTGCGATAAAGGTGAAATAGACGAACACTTTCTTGTATATGTCCTTCGCCTCGGCCCTTTCGACCACCGAGAGCATGTATGGAGGCCATGCAATCCTGAATGGCTCGATAACTGCAATCCTCAGCGCGGAGGCAACCCTGAACCCTACAGAGTAAAGACCCACGTCTTCCATGGTTGCGAAGTGCTTCAGAAAGTATCTGTCGCATAGCGTGAGTACGAGCGCGGCGACGCCCCCAGGAACAAGCGGCAGTCCGTAGGCAAGCACCTCCTTTATCTTCGTCCAGGACATCGAAAAAGCTCGCCCTTTCAGTACGATCGCGGCAACCACTGCGTAGCTTACGGCCCCACTGACCAATCCGGCCTCCAGAATTCCCTGAACGTTCCTTCTGAGGACGACAACGAATACTATGTTGAGTGAAAACGTCAGAACCAGTCTGAGCACCGTAATCGTTGAATATACAACGGGCTTTTCCTCTGCCCGCAAAACCGCAAGGCAGTTTGTAATTCCTGTATTAAGTGCCGCAGTGAATATTACCAGCTTGAAGAAGAGTTCTCCGTTTTCGAAATCGAACACTAATTCTGATATTTCAAACGCAAACGACCAGAGAACCAAAATGAAGACAGCGGAGGAAAACAAGGAGAAGAGCAGGGAAGAAATGATTACCTCGTCCTTTTCTCTTCTCTTGCCATATGCAAAGTAGAATCGTAGCAGTCCCGAACTGATTCCGAGTGCAATAAGCACAGAGAGAAAAGCGATGACAACAGCAGTCACCGCTAGCACCCCGTACTCGGCAGGCGTGAGATAGCGGGAGTAAACCGGCAGCATTACGAAGCCAATGAACGGGGTTACTATACTCCCTATCCCGTAGATAGCGGACTGTTTTAGAAGCTTCTTAAGCTCGTCGAACATGTCTATCTTTTCTTGAGCCTTTTTCTGGCCTCGGAATAGGCCTTGGCGAGTTTAGTCTTCAAGTTTATCTTCTGAACACTAAACTGGTAATTGGTTCGCACTTTCTCGGTCCACTTCAGCTTGTAGTCCTCCTCACCCGCCATGAAGTCAAAGACTCTGTAACCTTCATTAAAACAGTACGCAAGGACCGGCTTGAGCAGTATTTTCCCCAGTGAATACTTGAAGTAGTCGACGTCGTATGATGTGTTCCAATCGTAGATAGTCTTGTTGTAGGCGAAACAGAGGCGGTAGGCGACGAGAGAGCCCTTTGACCTGAAAAGGAAAAGTCGCCACCACTGGTTTTTGTTGAATGTCTTTGCCACGTCGCTTACGAAGTTGTATCTTTGTTCGTCGAGAAAGAAGGACCTGTGCTGTGTGGCTTCGAATCTCATGCGATTTAATTCGCGGAGCTCCCGCAGTTGACCCTCATGGATTTGTGTGACTACGTTAAAATCCAGTTCCACACCTGCTTCCTCTAGTCTTCTCGTCTTCTTGGCAACGTCGCGCCTCAGGTTCTTGCCAAGTCCCTCGTAGTAAGAGTCAAAATTCCCTTCAAGCTGCAGATACGGGCAGCCTATCAAGGGCTCGATTTCGACCTCGTATCCTTCCCTGGAGAGACCTCTTTCAACGAGCTCGAAATTGGGAGATGCGTCGCTCAGCTGCGTGAGGCGTATCTCGTCCCACAGTTCTTGATTCTGGAACGCGTAATCCAGAAACGCCCCTGTTACCTCTGCTCTGTCCTTGGCGATGAGAAAATCGGAGTTGTCGGTGAAACCGTGCCCGAGGAAAGAGAGCGTCCTCAGCTTTACGATTCCTTTGTACACGGCGGCTCGCCTGTGTATCAGGAGCGGCGCGATTCCTATGGTCTCTCCCCCTTTTTGCGCAAGCAACGTGAACAACTCGGAGTCTTGTCCGAGGTGCTTGAGCCAAAGGGAGAGCCACTCAAAAGTGCACTGCACGTGGTCAGAGCCGCTTGAGTTGAGGACCTGATTGAAGAAGGGCCTCAGTGACATGAAGCCTTGAAGGCTGTTTACGAGCTTGATCTTAATCGTGAGCTACTCCTCGGGTTTCAGGTCCTTCCACAGATGAAACTTGATTCCGAAAATGTTTATGTGGGAAATTTCCTTGACCTCCACTGCACCCCCCCTCTGATGAGCTTTCCTCGAAGCTACGTTCTTCTTGGCGGCAATGCCGAAGGCTCTCCGCCCTCCCATTTCTTTGAGTTTCTGTAGCCTCTTGACAGACATGTAGGTATGAAGCCCGCTGCCCCTGTATTCGGGACGAGTGTATGCATCCAGCAAGTACCCTTCGTCACTTTTGAGCTTGAGCTCCACATCGAACACCGGTTCATGCTCAAATTCCACAGAAACCCATCCAAACCACGCCACCTCCCCCTTGTGCCAGGCCACGAGAGCGACCTTGCCTTCCTCGAGCCTCCGTTGCCAGAGGATTGCCTTCTCTTTTCTTATTATGTCTTTGAAATGTTCGATCTCTTCACTCCGTAGTTCTCTGATCTCTATGTCAACTGTTGGCGGTTCAACTTCGGGTATGGGATCAGTCAGAGACCACGCGAGCACCCTTGCCTTTCTGTTGAAGTATACGTAGGTGGAAAAGAGCTTTCTGATACTGTTACAGAACGATTCTGCCAGTCTGCTCAATCCCCCCTCTGCATACCTATCTCTTATTTTCTCTCGGACCGCTGTCATACGCTGTTTTTGTCCTCTCGGCAGTCAAACCGTGCCATACGCTGCTCTATGAGCGACGCGCCTTCAGGCCTGAGGAGAACGGGCGCGTGCCCGCTCTTTTGGAGCTTCGGTGCAGCGCGTGCGTGCTCGGCGCCTTCAGGCCTGAGTGAAGCTCGTGCGCGCCGGTGAGCCACGCAGTCTGGGTAAAACTCGCGCGCTCGGGAAGCCACCGAGGTCTAGAGCATTTCGTATGTGCCAGTAAGAACAGGAAGGTTAAAAACTCCCTGCTGTCCCTGGACCACGTCGCCATCCGGCGTTCGTATCTGTCTTACTTTCTTGTCATCTATCACCAGGGTCACGAGCTTCTTCCTCAAGTCTCTTGAGAAGGTCGCGCGAAAGGAAAAAGCTTCCTTTTCTTCCTCTATCTCGACGTTGTCGCGACAATAGACATATTCGGCCAGCTCTGTCCCCGTGCAATACCATACGTTCTTCGAGCCGAGATACTTAAAAAGAGTTCTTAAACCTTCTTTGTCGTCGTGGGTGTTTGGCGTTTGCCTCCTGCCGTCAGTTCTGGCGGGTGAGAGATGTTCCTGGATGCTTATTATAAGCTTGTTCTCGAGGAGGTGGTTTATCTCGTCCTTCCCGCGCCCGAATACGGCTGGCCTCTTTAGGGCTCTGGCTATCGGGTTTCTTCCATACAGGTTAAACAACGCACCGTAGACAGTGGAGGGGATATCTACGACTCCGTTTTGGCCGAAGTACTTGATATCGAAATGCTCAAGCTCGTTCGTACCGGTCTCACCCCTGTCCCACTTCCTGCACCACCACAGGAACCCGCTCCTATCGATGCTTTCGTCCGAGAACTCATTGTATTCGTACCCGCAGTATTTCCCTCCAGAAGGATATTCGCCAAATACGTCGAAGTATATCTTCTTCCCCTTTTCGATGGTTTCCAGGGCCTCCTCCAGCGATTTGTACGCCACCCATTCATGAACAAAATCCTCTGTTTTTGTGCCATTCACCCCATGGGTGAGGCCGTGATAGGCGACCTCGAATCTCTCGTCCTGATGTATGGACCTGAAGAAATTGGCTGTCTTCTCGTTCTCGTTTATGGGGGCGAAATGGGCGCTGTACCCGTGGTTCTTTATTACCGGCACTCTCGCCACGGGAGTGAAGAAGGTTACCTTGACCGAAGGAAAACCCTTCAGAACCTCTTCAGTCAGAAACCGAAAGGCAGAGCCGCGACCGTCCATTGCGTGTCCCCAGTCCTCTCCTCGGTCAACTCTGCCGTTGCCATTTAGGTCTATCCATACATTTGTGAAGTCGTCCACCATGAACATGACGGGTGAATCGGCGTCATTAAACCATTTGGCCTTCGCTATCTTCGTTTCTCTGTCCATAAGTTATGTTTCAGGGTGACAGGTTCTCCGGACTGAGAATGTTGCCCTAATCGAGTCTACCGTAGCGACATAACACGCAAAAGGCAACAGGAGATTTGGCTTGGTGGCCCGTAGCGAAGATCAGAACAACTTCTTAAGGAACAATCAGTTGTCAGGCCCTCCCGTCAGGTTGTTCATCTGGCGGCGCAGGATAAACTGCAGCTGACCCGCGCAAACCCTTTCTATCGAAAAGCTATTGCATAGACTGATTGGCCATATAGATGCAGATTTGACTTGATTATACTTCGTTTGTGTGATATGCTGTTTGTACTCACATGTTCTGCATCTAGTGCTACAACAGCTCTCGTCTTTTGAGGCATGATGTGGGGGGACAATGAATTTTGGTCCTCGGTGTGTCATGTGCTTAAATACGAGGTTTGCCGCCTCATAGCACGACGACCAGACTCTTTCCTCCCTTAGCGACGCCATCAAAGAAAAAGGCGTTGTCTCTTCCCACAGATAATGGGGCATTTCGGGAGACCCTGCGAGACCTCCCGCCTGGGGGGAAGGTTTTGTAGCTCGTAGGCCCTGAGAAATCGATGAAGAGTTCGTGGTTAGGAGGTTGAACAATGGCAAAACTTTTCTACGTCGGGGTGGCTGTGGTGGTCGCGTTGGGGTTGGCGGTGCCGAGTGCTTGGGCTTCTGTGCCCGACGGGGAAAACTCTGATGTGCAGTGGATTAATCTGGTTAACGATACCACTGCTCTCATTTGCCCAGCCGGCGACGGCAGCTACCTGGATGTTTACGTAAAAGATCAGTTCAATGCTCCGATGGGTGGAGTGCTTGTGCAGGTTGCCTTTGACGGTGCTGAGATCTATCTTGCGAGTCCTTGCCAGGGTTATACAGACGTTGGTGGTCACGTGGCGCTGTACATCTACGGTGGTACCGATGGAACCGCCGCAGAGCAGACAGTTACCTCCGGGACCAAGGTTGAATGTCTTGGTGTGACTCTCTACCAGAACGACAAGGATTTCTTGTCACCGGACATGTCACAAGGTGCCGGTTCTCAGAACGTCGTTGAAGGTTTGGACTACTCAATCTTTGCCGGCGACTGGCTTTCGTTCGTAGCTGGCAGCAGGTCCAACTTCAACAGGCTCTGCAACGAGGCTGGTGGCGAGTGTGTTGGTGGTCTAGACTACTCAATTTTTGCCACTCACTGGCTGCACCAGTAGTTGCGTTGGGTAGCAATTCCTAAGACGGGATGAACCCACGCCGTTATCGGAGTTAGGACAGATCGAGGGGTCAGACATTCGTCTGGCCCCTCTTGTTATTTCGGGTTTGACCGACGGGTGAAAGGGCTTCGGGACACCGTCTTGAGAACTGGGGGATTGGCCACTCGTCCCGCGCACTTTCAGGTGACGGACTCGGCCCGATTAGTGTATTCTTCTACTCCTGAAGGCTCGCAGTTTGTAGCAACGGTAATCCGTTTTGGACTTCCGGTAGTACGCTAGTCAGGAGGGAGGGACTTAACCTCGGATCTGTGGAAGGCAACCTGATTACGATACGATTGGCCGACAGCGGAGATGTCGCGCGCATCGCGTCCCTCTGCGGGCAACTGGACTATCCGGCGTCTGAGAGAGAGATAAGGCTGCGCCTGGACCGCATCTTGAAGGAAAAGGACCACGCCGTTTACGTCGCGGAGAAGCGAGATGCGCTGGTGGTTGGCTGGGTCCACGTGTGCGCTCGCCGACTTCTGATTTTTGATGGCTACGCAGAGATTGAGGCGCTCGTCGTGGATGACGGATGTCGTCGCCGTGGCATCGGGCGACGATTGATGGAAAGAGCAGAAGAGTGGACTCGTGCGAGAAGGTGTAAGACCGTCAATCTTCGCTCCAACATTGTCCGTGAGGGAGCTCGTGAGTTCTACGAAGGTATTGGCTACAGCATCATCAAAACACAGAGCGTGTTTCGCAAGAATCTTTGAGCCGGTTTCGGGAGCGCCTGGCTTGCGGCATCTAGGGCTCGCTTCGAATCATGCACGCTAGAGGGTCCACTTTAGCCTTCTTGCGCCGACTAGGATGAAACCGAGTCCAAAGGCAGCGAGCACCGCCGCATGCGGAAGGATCGCTGTTGTCCCGAGTCCGAAAGATATCAGCTTGTGAAGACCGTTCATGGTCCAGCCAGTCGGAAACACAAGTGCGAGTATCTGAAACGGTCTCCCCACCACTTCGATCGGCCACCAGCAACCCCCCAGAGCTGCCATTATCAATGTCGTAATGATTGCTATTCCTTCCATGTGTTCCGGATTCTTAAACAGCGACCCAAAAAGTATCGAGAACGCGCCGGTGCAAAAGGCGAAAGCTATCATCAGGAGGACGAGTGCGAAGGGACTACTGCCCAGAGAGATGTGAAACAAGAACTTTCCTACTAGCAGGAGAACCGCAATCTGGATAACAGCAACTCCCATTCTTCCGAGCAACTTGCCAAGTATGACTTCACCTTCACTTGCCGGGCTCATCCCGAGTCTTCTCAAGATCCCGTTTACTCTTTCCAGTGTAAGGCTGAGTCCGCTGAAAACCATGGTCATGAGAACGAACATCACTAAACTTCCAGGCACCGAGCCCTGAAAACCGGAAGGGGTCTTGCGGTCCCTTCCGGCCATCGCACTGCTGACTGTAACAAGAGGCTCTCGTGCCTGGAGAGAATCAAGGCGGACGTGTATGGAATCCAGAGCACCGCCCTCACCGCGCACCATTTCCCACAAGCTTCCCGATATGGCGTTGTCCCGTACCGCAAAGCCCGGCTTTCTCTGTTCCAGCGCTTCTGCTTCCAACTCGACCAGACCAGAGACCACTCGCATCAGGCTCCGGAAGATGGCCGTTGAAACCGCTTCGCTGGCCTCCTGGCTCGCGCCCTCTTCTTTTCTTAGAACAAGTGTTACCCTCTGTCTGGAAAGGACTGCTCTGGTGAAATCGGGTGGAATTATGATCGTTCGGACAGGATTCTCTCCCTCGCTAAGGCTGTCGACCAAACTTATAGATTCCTTTGTTAATGCCTCCAGAAGCTCGTAGGAAAGGAATCCTCCGTCCTGGTTTTCGACTGTTAGCTTCGCTGTCGGGGTGGAATCTCCAGAGCCCCCGCTGCTGAATCCGAAAAAGAACATGAACGCAATGGGCATGATGAAAATCCAGAGAATCACGCTGCGCTCTTTCCACGTAAGCCTGAAATCACACTCGGCGATTTTCCAGATGGTCCAGAGAGAGCCTTGGCCCACGATTAGCTAACCTCCCCTCTTCACTCTGCGGCGCAACAGCAGGGTCCCGGGGACAACAGTCAAAACGGCAAGCCCGTAGAGGATACCAAGGTGTAGCGATATGTCTCTCAGGCCCGCCCCTTCGATAAAAATCCTCTTGAGACCGTCAACTGCCCAGAACACAGGAGAGAACTTGCCGGCTTCTTGCAGGGCAGCTCCCATCTGTTCATAGGGCACCATGCTGCCACCAAGAAGGCACATAGTGAGAATGACAACTGGCAGGGCTGCGTCCGCTGCTCTGTCTGACCTTATGAAGCCGTAGAGGAGCGTCAGCACTCCTGTACACATGAAGATCGTTGCGACAAGGTGTACGACCAAGGCGAGAGGATTTCCGAGGGTAATTCCGAATCCGAACCTGGCGATTATGACAAGCAGTATGCAGGATACGGCGGTTATCACAAAAGCCGACAGAGTCTTCCCGGCGATAACGTGCCCAACCTCCAAGGGCGCAGTTAAAAGACGGGGGAGCGTGCCGTATTCTCTCTCTCGGACAATATCTCTTAGCGCAATCTGACTGATGAATAGAAGTCCGATGAGAAGGCTTCCAGGCAGTACGAACGCGAAGATGTCGAAGCTTTGAGTAGAACCTTCTTCCTCAATCTGTGCTGTGGCATCCTCGGTCTTAAGGACAACCAGGGAGTCGGTGAGATACCCTCCCACGAGCACAAACCTATCCCTGGAGTTGTCCAGAAGTCCCGTAACATCATTTCCAGAAGGCCAGCTTTCGCCCTCGAACATCGATTGGACCCGACCGATGGGGTCCGCGAAAATCCGCACACCGGAGTCGAGCATCAAGGCGGCGGTCTCGACAACTTCTTCAACAATAATGGGAAGAAAGGTCTCGGAGGGGTTCTTCGTGAGACTGAGCTGCACGGGTTTCTCGTCGAGAAGATCAGCCGTGAAGCTTTCCGGAATCTCAATGAGGGCGGAGGCTTCGCCCTTTTCCATCATGGATCGACCCTCGTCCTCTTCCACTTCAACGAGGTCGATCATTTCAGACAGCCGTTCCTGCTGCATTCCCTGTCTTATGAAGTGACTGAAGACTCCGTTGTCTTTGTCAACCAGGAGCACTCGTATCCGGGGGAGTTCAACCTGCCCAGACCTTCCGAACACCAGACCGATGACGAGTGTTATTACAATCGGGATAAACATCATGGATACAACAGCAACGGGGCTTCGCAGCCTGCGCCGAAGATCCTTCATGACTATGAGAATGACCTGTCTCACTCTCGGGATGTTCCTTTAATCTCTGAGCTCGCGTCCAGTGAGCTTGATGAACACGCTTTCGAGGCTTGGCTCCTTGATCGAAACGTCACCTACATGAATCCCTGCAGAGAAGAAGCGACCCAGAAGCTGTCCGATCGCACTGGAATCGGAGACAAGAACACGCAGGGAAGCGTCCTCCAGATGTTCGACCTTCACGTCGTTCAGTAAAGGCCGCACCTGCTGATCCGTGAAATCGCCGGTTATCATGACGATATCGTCTTCCCCGACCAGATCCGTCAATTCCTGCAGAGTCCCGTCGGCGAGGATTCGCCCGTGGTCAATGATTGCGATACGATCGCAGAGGTTCTCCGCCTCTTCTAGATAATGAGTTGTATAGATGACAGTCGTTCCGCCAGAGCCCTCCTGCTTGATGATGTCCAGGATGTTGAGTCTGGCTTGCGGGTCGATACCTAAAGTTGGCTCGTCGAGAAGGAGGACGCGGGGACGGTGTATCAAGCCGACACAGAGGTTTATTCGCCGCTTCATGCCGCCGGAATATGTGCGAACAGGATCGTTGGCTCTTTCTGTAAGGCCCACAAGCTCCAGCACCCTCTCTGCGGCGTCTCGTACGTCTTTACTCGAGAGCCCATAGAGGCTTCCCCAAAAATGAAGATTCTCTCTTCCCGAAAGCTCCTCGTACAAAGCGATCTCTTGGGGCACCACACCTTGGATCTTGCGAATCTTTCGGCTGTCCTTGCGTATATCCATGTCCGCAATCCGGACCGAGCCCGAATCTGCTAGCAACAGGCCTGATATGATCGAGACGGTCGTCGTTTTGCCTGCCCCGTTGGGTCCGAGGAAGCCGAAGATCTCTCCTTCGCGCACCTCGAAACTGATGCCGCCCAAGGCAGTAACATCTCCATACGATTTCGCGATGTCGTTAACCTTGATCATTCGTGTCCTCCGTATCGGAGCGTCCGTGGTGGGATGAGAATCTTGCCAAAAACATCTTTGCCCGATCTAATCCAACAATACTGGCAGAAACTTAGGGACCAGACAAGTCATTTTGTGAGGTTCCCCCGGAGCAAGAAACGGTGCTTTTCCAGATTGTTCTCGGCCTCAGTGTGTGTTAGTTCTTCTTTGTTCGATTGCCATACCCAAACACGATACGGTCCTTTGAAGCCACGGTAGAGCTTAAGTGACATGAACACCCTCTCGATCTTACTCATTGCTGTTGCACTTGCAATGGATGCGTTCGCGGTTTCAGTTGCTAATGGGGCGGCGGCGAAAAGACTGAAAGTAGAACACGCTCTTACGATTGCTTTGTTCTTTGGTTCTTTCCAGGGTATCATGCCCGTCATAGGATGGTTGGCTGGTACGGGATTCAGGAGCCTCATATCGGGCATAGACCATTGGGTCGCATTTGGACTTCTGATTTTCGTTGGCGGGAAAATGATATACGAGTCAGCCAAGCTTGAGCGTCCGCCCAGCAAGAATGACCCTTTGAGTCTATACGTTATTGTATTGTTATCGGTTGCGACGAGCATTGATGCACTTGCTATTGGCCTGAGCTTCTCCTTTTTGAAAGTTGAAATCGTTACCCCGGCGGTGGTAATCGGCGTCATAACTTTTGTGCTATCCTTAGCCGGAGCGTTCATTGGAAAACGGCTGGGACATTTCCTCGAGAGAAAGATTGAAATAGTTGGCGGCATAATTCTCATCGCCATCGGCTTCAAGATTCTGATTGAGCATTTGGGCTAGGTTGTTTCACGGGAGATTCGACTTCACTGCTCCCCCATGTAGCGTATGCTGCTGTGTTGAGGCGGGGACAGCTGAGACGGTTGTCAGACAGTCTGCAGACTGGCAGTCCGCCGGACTCTGTGCCCGCTCGTTGGTGGCTCGGTCTGCCTGTCGGAATGCCTTTGACTGCGGGGCCGCGGCTTATCACCTTCAAAGCCGAGCAGGCAGACGCGTACTGTGGAAATCCCGATGTCAATCGAGAAGAGGCGATATGCGAACAAGGCTCTTGTGGTCGGTCGTATCGGACTAGTCCGAAGTCTGGGCCGAGAGGGGATTTCGGTCACGCTGGCGAGGGAGTCGGGCAGAGTTTTTGAGCGCTGGTCCCGCTACTGCCGCGAGTTTGTTCTCCTGCCCAACCTGGTCACGGATGAGGATAGCGCGGTTGAGGTTCTGCTTCGGTACGGTCGCAAGCAGGAGCAGAAACCCATCGTCTTCCTGAGTGCTGAATCCGATGTCCTCACGTTCTCCCGGCACCGCGATAAGTTCTCAGAACTCTTTCACGTCACTCTTCCCTGCCACGACCTCCTCCTCGACTTGATCGACAAGGGTAGGTTTGCCCGTTTGGCGGATGCCAAGGGCCTGCCGGTACCAAAAACACTGGTTCCGCAATCGAAAGAGGAGTGTTTCGAAGCTGCTGATGAGGTCGGCTACCCGTGTGTGGTCAAGCCCATCTCCCAGAGGCTCTGGCACACCCCGGAGATTCTGTCTCGCATCGGGCTGAAGAAGGCTCTCCTGGCCAGGAATCCGGATGATCTCGCAACGCTGCTGGCGCAGCTCCCCCCTGTGGGAGGCCACGAGTTGATTCAGCAGTACATACCCGGGGAGGATTCTCTCCATCATGACTTTCACACCTACATCGACTGCTCTGGAAGAGTCCGAGGTAGCGTGGTTGGGCACAAGCTGCGCACTTTTCCAATCCACTTCGGTCAAGGATGTTACACCAGATTCGTCGAGGAACCCGCAGTTGAGAGAGTCTGCTTGGATGCCCTGAAGAAGTTGAATTACACCGGCGTGGCCAATATCAACACCAAGCGCCACGCCGAGACCGGCAAGGACTACATTCTGGAGATAAATCCCCGCTACAGCATATGGGGCATACTTGATTCGATGTGCGGGGTAAATCTGCCACTCCTGCAGTATTGCGATGCCGTCGGTCTCGACACACCCAACCGACAGCCGACCGGTCACCCGCAACGATGGCTCTGGTTTGGGGCCGACTTCAAGGCGATGCTGAGGTACCGCAGAGTCGGGGAGTTGACTCTCAGGCAGTGGGTGACATCATACGTCAGAGAAAAGGGCAGGATCGAGTTTCACGTCTTTGCCCCGGATGATCCGCTTCCCCTTGCAGCCGCTGGATGGAACGCCCTGCTCTCGTTTTGCGGTCGCGCGTTCTCGTACCTCAAACGCAAGATTAAACCATAGAGAGAGCCCGTAACACCGTTGCGGTGTCCGGATTTGATTAGGGGCAAGATGGGTCGGTCTCCCGATTTCCGTGGGGGGCGCGTGGAGCGCTTTTTAAGAAGGTGGCCCCTTGACTGGAGCGCCGGCTAGGTGTCGGCCCTTTCCCTTGACAGAATCCTTCTGGCCGAGACAAGAATGATCGTGATGCTACTAATCTTAAGCACGACTACTACAAGGCAGGTGTTCAATACTCCAAGAACTGGCAGCAGCACCACACCTCCCACCATTCCGGCCAACCATCCGCCCATCAGGTCTGACCCATAGAGCAAGCCTGCGGTCCCACCTACACTGACACCACTCTTCTCTCGTGGAGCAGTTCCCAGATATATCTTGTTGGCCAGAGGAAATTCTAAGCCAATAAGAATCCCGGACAGAGCCGCAAGAGCAAGAAATAAAACCTGGAGTAGAATAGACACCACCGGAAGGTCTAGCCGTGCACCAAGCCAGAAAAGAACAAAGGGAAGCACCATCGAAAAGAGAACTATCGCCGCTTCAATTCTCAAGAGATAGCTGATGTTCTTTTCAATTCGGACCATGAGAGAGGTCATGGCCGCTCCCCCGATAGCGACCCCCGCAGTAAAGGCCGTGATCAAAACCGCTATCCAGTAGAAGACGTATCCGTAAAAAGTCTGAAAGGCAAAAATCAGCGTCAAATCGAATATCATCCCCGCGAAGCCGGTTGAGGCAATGGCCAGAGGGATACTCAGCTTCGACAGGTTCCTGGCCCTAAAATGCAATAAGAGAAGGATTCCCAAAGAGAAGGCGAGCAGAGCAGATACCCACCTCATGTCAATCTCATCAAGACGAGCAAGAACTCTCTGCATGCGAGGAGAGAAGATGGAATTCCAATAGGAAAGACTGTAGAAAACAGCGATTGGCTTGAAGTCTCGATTGATCGTTTCGGGGTTCCCCTCCAAAGATTCCAGAAACCAGTTGAGCCACCGGGGATGCAGTTTGTACTCGATGTGCGCGGCAGTGATCAGATTAACTTCAAGAGCACGCTCCCCGAGCCTTTGGCTCAAATCCGCTTCACCCGTCCGGGAAAGATTTTGAGACATTGAGGCCAGAAATAGATTGGCTGCATCGCCCGGGACTATTCGCACGTAGGGATAGACTTCCTTTAGTGAGTTAAGTATGCAGGCGTTGAGATTCCTCAGCTCCCTGCTTAGGTAGGTCAGCGAACCCGGCAAGGTTATGGCGAGAAGCCCTCCCTCCTTTAACCTGTCTCTCGCCAGGGAGAAGAATTCCGTCGTGAAGAGCCGATTCGTTTGAAGGTCGCTAGGATTAGAAAGACCTATGAGAACAACATCGTATTTGCGTGGAGTTCTCCTGAGAAAGAACCTACCATCCGTGTAATGCACGTTCACCCTGGGGTCAGACAGCTCTGCCTCCGTCAGTGCTGTGGGGAACCTCTTTACCGCCTCTATTATCGAAGGATCCAGCTCAACGTAGTCTGTTCTCTCGACCGGGTGCTTCAGGACTTCGCCTATTAAGCCACCTGCACCTCCACTGATGATGAGAACCTCCTTGGGATTGGGGTGAAAGAGCATAGGAAGGTGGGCAGTTTCTTCGACAAAAACGATATCGGGGGTCGGTGTGGCAATGATAGGAATTCCGTCGGAAAAGAACGTGTACTGCTCCGCCTCCTTTGTAACGACCAAATTCCCGTAGATAGAATTCTGGTAATAGACCACGTTCTGAGAGTTCCACTGCTTCTGAATCGAAAGCCAATGCAGCTCGTCCAACCTCGAACTGAACAAGACGTACATGCACAGCACGAGGAGGAATGCGGAAGTGCCAAGAAGGAGTCTGTGGACAAGCACCCTGGAGCCTTTGAGCGGTGGAATCAAGAGGTATAAACACACCGCGATGTTCAAGAGCGCTAACCCAACCGCCAAATGCAGAGAATGAAAATGAGCAACGAGAAGATAGGTGAGGACCAGCCCTCCAGCGATCGTCCCGAGTGTCTCGTAGACGTAGACCTTGCCTATGCTTCTGGCTTCATTTCTGGAGCGCAGGGACATTATCTTGCAGCCAAAGGTAAACAACGCCCCGTGAGAGACGGACACTGGCAGAAGAATAAGAAAGGAGGAGTAGACAATCGGAAGAAACCCCAGCCCCTCACCGGTCATGGTCCCCAAGATTTGCTTCCAGGTTCGAGTCAGATAGATCGCGAGTGGAAAAGACAGCGAGAAGACGAGCGTAGTGCCGACAAACACCTCAAGCTTGTCTCTTACTCTCTCGATTGTCTTGCCGAGGAAGAAAGAACCTGCTGCTTCCAGGATGAGCCAATTAGCGAGGATTATCCCTATGGACAGCTCGTTCCCGAAAAAGGTGGTGAGCAATTCCCTTATGAGCAGGATCTGCGCAAAAATCCCGCTCAAACCCATAGTCAATACGGCAACAAGAAGGCGCTTCTCGGTCGGGTGCTCATTTCCATATGCCAGGAATCTTGTGATTACAGAATTTGCACGCGCCGTTCGCCAAATCATTCTTCAAAACCTGAAAGTGAACTCTGTGAATCAGTCTCTTTTCACATTTCGGACAGAAAGTGGAGTTGTGTTCGTGGCCCGGAACATTACCTACAGTGACGTAATGCAGCCCTGTCCCCACGGCAACCGCCCTTGCCTTTTCCAGAACCGGGATTGGAGTCGGTTCCAGGTGGGTTAACTTGTAATTCGGGAAGAACCTTGAGAAGTGGAGTGGTGTCTCTACGCCGAGATTTTCGCCTATCCACAGACACATCCGCTCGATGTCCTCGTAGTCGTCATTTATGGTCGGAACGACTAGGTTGACGATTTCAAGCCACTTCTTTTCCGCCTTGATTGTCTTCAACGTTCTGAGTACGGGATCTAGCTTTGCCGAAGAGTTTTGGTAGGCTTTCTCGGTGAATCCCTTGAGGTCAATCGTGGCAGCGTCTGTGTGTTCTAGAAGCTTCCTCAGGGGCTCGGGGTTTATGGCGCCGTTAGAGTGCCACAGTATTCTCAAGCCCTTCTGCTTGGCCAACACGGCTATGTCATAGACGTATTCATAGAACACGGTCGGCTCGTTGTACGTGAAGGATATAGTGGGAATCTCTTTCTCAAGAGCAATCTTTACCACGCTCTCGGGGGGCAAATCATAGGTTGAGACGTCGCCAGGGCTTGCCTGGGACAGGTGCCAGTTGTGGCAATGCCGACACTTGAAATTGCATCCCACCGTACCCAGACAAAGTATGTCGGTCCCGGGCAACATGTGAAGCTGAGGTTCCTTTTCAATAGGATCTACGTGAACTGCCGAAGGTTGAGCATAAACTAGAGAATAGTATTTTCCATCCCTGTTCTCCCTTACACGACAGAATCCTCTCTCTCCAGGGCCGACAACACACATCCTGAAGCACGTCATGCACCGAATCTTCTTATTGTCAAGGGTCTGATAGAACATTACTTCTCCGAGGCCGATGGTTGAGGTTCTTGGAGTCGCAGTACCGCCCTTGGAAAGATTCCGTACAGCGCTCTCAAGCGCGGATACTTTTAAAGCGCCACCCTCCCACCAAGCCAGCAGAAGACCACCCAAAGCCGCAAACGTGCTAACGAGGAATTTCCTGCGGGTCACCATGTCAAGCTCACCTCCGTCCTGGGGTGACCTGCTCGCATTCATTGTACCATTTTTTAGATTGGTGCTGGCACCACTTAGAAAGTGATAGAATAAAGGTGTGGAGGTCAGGCGAAGACTGTTGGATTGGATTCTGTGCAAGGTGGCGACGGGCACGCCATCGACCTTTGGCGTGAGGAGTCATCTGCAGAGATGTCCTTGGCTATGCTCTCTTGAACGACATGAAGCGTTGGAATGCGAAAGTCAAATGACGTTCGACTCAAGATTACGGATTTCCTGAGTTCCAGGGGAATCTCAGTCACGGGGACATCGTCCGTGGGTCCGTTACCGGGGGTTCCGGAACGTTTCACGCCCCAGGTCTTGCTGAGAGATGCAAGGTCGGTCATCTGCTACGGACTACCGATCCCCAGGGGAATCGTCTTGGCAGCGCGCGATGGCCTCGACCTGTACTGGCGTTTCTGCAACATGGCTTACAGATCTCTTGACGCAATCTCCAACCAGCTTTGCACAATGCTGGAGGAGGAAGGCGCATCGGCCGTTCCTGTGTATGCGTGCTTTCCCTGGAAACTCGTGAAGCGCGAGTTTTGGGGAGTCTTGCCTCTGGTCTACTGGGCTGAGCAAGCGGGTCTGGGCAGGTTGGCGAAATGTGGTTTACTCGTCAGCCCGGATTACGGCACCAGGCTTCTGTTAGGTGCTACCGTAACCACGTTGGATTTGAAGCCAACCGGGAAGCTTGAGGGCGATCCTTGCCCCCCTGGCTGTTTTGACTGTGTCCAGGTCTGTCCTGTTCACGCCATAGAGAAAACTGGAAAAGTCGATCACAATCTGTGCCTGCGTTATTCGACCTCAAACCCCCTTGTGGCACATTTGGCCAGAGACAGCGACACGAAGGAGCACTTTTCGTTCGAGACGTTGTTGAATACTGCGGGCGTCGATGACCACAGCAGCTATTCGTGTTTTGAGTGTTTGAGGGCCTGTCCACTTAATCAAAGATTCTCCTCTAGGACAGGTTGAGTATAAGTAGGATATCAAAGATCATGACTGCTCACGGCGACAGTCGAAAGAGCCGCACTGCTCCTGTGGATTACGACAGGATTAGCACGAGTTATGACTTTGGTCGCCAAGCTGGAAAGAGTGAGTCACGCTTACTGGCCAAACTACTGGGGCCCTTGGCGAATTCGTGTGTCTTAGACGCCGGATGTGGAACGGCAAACTATCTTCTCAAGCTCAAGGACCTGTCAAGGCTGCGTGTAGGCTTGGATCTCTCCGAAGGAATGCTTGGGCAGGCACGATCAAAGAACGTTAGCGCGTTGTTTGTGAGGGGGCACGCCGTATACATGCCGTTCTCAGACCTATCCTTTGATGCGGCATACTGTATCCAGGTCCTCCACCACATTCAGGAGAAGAGTACATTTATGTCGGAGGTCTATCGAATACTTAGACCGGGTGGTAGGTTCGTGATTCAGTCTTGTTCTCACGAGCAACTGACTACATTTTGTTGCTATCACTATTTCAAAAGAGCTCTTGAGGTTGACCGGATGCGTATACCAGACTTGGATGAGATTTCGGGACTCCTTTCGGACACGGGGTTCACTGATATCAGTATTCACGGGTGCTCAGTTGACGATGCCTTTGAAGATGCTCCGGACTCTTATCTAGACAAGAGGGTTCGCGACGGTGTTTCAACCTTTGGCCTCTTGGCAGAGGAAGACATCCAGGAAGGATGCGAAAGCATAAAGAGAGATGTTCAGTCGGGCGTGGTCTCATACGTCGTGGAAGAACGACGTCGAAAATTGGACGAAATAGGTAGCCAGGCGTCTTTCATAAGGGCGGTGAAATCCTAGTCAGTCTGTCACCTCTGTTAGCGCCCGCGCCACAGATTCCGCTTGATTTTGCTACAATTTCGTGATATATTACATCGAACAAAGAAAGCTGACAGCCTGGCTATAATTCCTCCTCACACACCATAGGGGCCGCTGAGGCTCAGTATGTTTACTCGCAGTTATGTCTCTGACAGTTCCTATTTCGAGTTGTGCGTCCTAAACCGAAGGAGGTCGGACCATGTTCTATTGGAGATTGCTCCTGTTCTTGAGCGTCGCCTTGCTTGCAACTTTTGCGCTCGGGAATGCCGCAGATTTCTCCATTGATGCGGCGTCTCCCGAAGTCCCCGGGAGCGGCAGCGAGGGAGACATTTATCTGTCGGGGGTGGGGCCGCCGAACGTGTGGATTCAGGAAACGAACCTGGGACTAATCGCGGGTGAGGAACTCGACGCGGTCAGTTACGGCCTGGATTACATACTGCCGGCAGGATCCGCCAACTGGGTGAATTTGTTCTATTCGGTGGATCGCGCGGCCTTCGGTAGTGGTGTCGGCGCGGTCACTGCTCAGGCGAGCGGTAACGGAGCCGCGGGCGACGAGTTCTGGGTGACCGTGGACGGCAACGGGGTAGTCATACGTCCTCCGATCCTGTGGTCAGACGCCACTGGGCACGGGCTGACGCCACTTCCTGGCCAATCTGATCTTGACGCGCACTCGGGGCCGCTGGGGCAGGCGGCCCCAGTGTTTTTCTCCGTTGCGCTCGGTGCCTTACCGACCGCATCCGTGCGTTGGAGCATGCCTGGACTCAGCCCCGCAGACATATTGTATGTGGCGACTCCGGGCCCCGGTGTGGTGCCGACCGTCTACGCGACCGAGGCCGCCCTCTCGCTGGCCACAGGTGATGACATCGATGCCTTAGCCATTAGCGACCGAGGTACCACCCCGGGCGTGCTGGACCCCGGCGACCTCATCTATATCTCTCTCAATTCGGGATCGCCCAGCCTTTCTGCGCTGGCAATGTACCCTTCCTCGGTCATTCAGATCTATCCGGGCCCGCCGGTGGAGATCTTCGCGCCTGCGGCGCTGGATCTTTCGCTCGTCGACGAACTCAACGCGATGACGGGCTACGACCCGGGGCCCCAGGTTCCTGCGGTGTCCGGTACAGGTTTGTTGGTGCTGCTATTGGCACTGGTGATGACGGGAGCGTTTCTGGTTTTGCGCCGGAGCGTAAAAATTCGGGCCTGATCGATAGCGATACTGACGGGTGAACCGCAAGCGTGAACCCGGACAGACGAAATCGTTCGTGATTTAAATGGTTAAAGGGGCCGGTCAGCCGCCGGCCCCTTGTTGCTTGCGCAGCTACGCCGGTTTGCTTGCCCACGGTTATTGGGATTCGATAGCCCGGCTATGGGCGTGGGCGGGAATAACGCCCTCGGTGCTCTCAGAAACCCACCCGAGGTCGTTAAAAACTCACCGGCAGTCTAAACGTGACGCTAGTTCCCTTCCCGACCTCGGACTCTATCTCGAACCTGTACGCGTCCTTGTAGATGAGCTTGAGCCGCTGCTGAATTCCGAAGAGCCCTAGGCCAAAGGGAGTCCTGGTCTGGTCGAAACCACGACCGTCATCAGCGACTCTGATAATGAGATACTTCCCCTCCGTCCACACTTTCACGCCGATGCTGAGCGGCCTGTCTGTGCCCCCGTGCTTTATCGCGTTCTCTAAGAGCGGCTCGAGCAGCAATCCCGGGATTCGCGCTTCCATGAGTTCGGCGGGACAATCAATCGTATGGCGAAGTCTTTCGCCCAGCCGCTGCCCTTCGAGCTCTAGGTAGTCCTCAAGGAGCCCGATCTCCTCTCTCACAGAAATCAGACTCTGGTTGTTCAAGGAAAGCGCCCGTCGGTAGAGGTTCGAGAGCTTCGTTATGTTCCGCTCGGCCAGCTTGGGGGCTTCGTGCGTAAGTCCAGCGGCGTTATCGAGAGTATTCACAAGGAATTGGGGGTCAAGCTTGGTATGCAGGCTGTTCATTCTGGCTTCCATTTCGCAGCGCTCCAGAATTTGACGCTCGATGTCTGTCTCCTTCAGACCGGCAACCTTCTTGGACAGATTGTCTCTCAGATGCTCGTTGGCGATTGCGAGGATGGCGAGACCAAGTGAAACTACAATGGAGAAAGCCGTGATTCGGGGTCCCGCATAGAGTTTCTTGTGAATGATCAGGCTGGCTGTCTGTGTACCAAGTACCGTGCCAACGAGAATGAGCGCCGTAAAAAATAAGTAGAAGTGAGCCCTTCGCAGCTTGGCTATGAAATTGTACGAGATCCCCAGAATAAGGCCGACCCAGAACGCGCAGGCGACCGTATACGTGAGCCCGTACACATAATTATGGATATTGAAGTGGCCCCTGGCAATCGACACCAGCGTACCAGTGACTACAATCATCGCTGCCACGAGTATGACCATGGCTCGGTACGGTAACTGTTTGAACGGGTTTTCCATCCTCACCTCAGAGTTACGTCGACCTTGAGGTACCGGAGCAGCTTCAGTCGGCGTGTTGCTCCTGGAATGGTACTGCTGGCACTGAGCTGAACAGCTCAGACCGAGGCCGACCCGAAGGAACGGGAACATCCCACAAGCCAAACTTGGATTCTACATCTTCTTTGAGAATAATCCCGCAATCCCAGATTGTCAGCACATTTTCGCTGGCGAGCATTGGAATGCGTGGGAGAATTCGTCACAAATAGCGTCCTGGCTGGCGAATCGCTTGCCCCCCCTACCTTGTCTGCGGCGGGAACGACTGGCATGTTTCGGGCAAGGATGGTATCTTGATGGACAAGCGTCGCTTCCTCTTGGGCGCAAGGGAAGGGCGCTTGTGGGTTTGATTGTCTCC
>Ga0209636_10000809_pt1 | contig 31211 bp, 22 predicted proteins | sample DeeMarSWOR152_54_FD_187464 | JGI IMG/M metagenome (GOLD analysis project Ga0209636, IMG submission 187464) | Marine sediment microbial communities from White Oak River estuary, North Carolina - WOR-1-52-54 (SPAdes) (version 2) | ecosystem: Environmental > Aquatic > Marine > Intertidal zone >...
ACAAAGGGCCTCCTTTACTGTTGAATGAGACAAAGGCGGGCGCATTCAACGAAGGATGCGCAACGATGAGGCCGAGATAACCCAATCCGAGACCCAAAAAGAGAATCCAGGTGCTGATGTAATCTCGTGGCTGAAGCAGAAACCAAACAGGGAGGGAGGAAGCAAAAATGCTGTAGATAATCAGGATAAAGAACCAGAATTTCTGGCCAGACATACCCAGTATTTGAGCCGGTAGGACAATCGGCAGAAGATTTCCGATATAGATCAGGAAAAAAAGCACGATGAGTGAGAGAAAAGTTCCGACAACGATATTGATGTTTTTCCTGTAGATCAGCCAGCCAAATACCATAGCGATGAAAATCAAACCGAATGTGGGGATAACGATTTCTGGCTGTGAGACAAGAGTCTGAGAGGCGACCACAGCAAAAACAGCGATGACCAGAGCCAGGGCCATCCAGATGAATACAGAGAATATGATTTTCGTCCGAAAGCCTAAGGTGTTTTTAGATACATCTGCCAGAGATGTGCCTTTGTTCTGGACAGAAGTCATGAGAGCGGTGTAATCGTGAACAGCTCCGAGGAAAATACTTCCGATAGCCACCCAGAGGAGTGCACCCAGCCAGCCAAAGTAAAGCACTCCCAGCAATGGTCCCAAGATAGGACCGGCTCCTGCGATAGATGAGAAATGATGGCCGAAGAGAAGAGACTTTTTGGCCGGCGAATAGTCAATTCCATCTTTCAATTCTTGAGCTGGAGTCACACGGGATTTATCGGGTTGAACGACTTTTTTCTCGATGAAACTTCCGTATATTTTGTAGCCCAGAATAAGCCAGGCGATGAGGATGAAAGCGATGATTATGGTATTCATTTTGGCTCCATAATAATCACGATTTTAAAAAATATAGTGGATAATTTTGGAATTTGCAAGCCATTAGGAAAATGGGGACTGTCCCTTTCAGTCATTATTTTAAGGAAGAGAGGGACTGTCCCCTTTTTAGAGTAATACGTTAGGATGGCGGCAGATTTTATGAATAATTCAGGATTATTTTTTAGAGCTTTTCCAATACAAAAAAGCGCCTAAGGCAAGAAATGCCGCAAATGCAACGAAATCACCAAGATTGACCCCTATTCCTGTAGGTTTTTTAGTTGTGATGTACGCGTATAATGCGACTCCTACCATAGTGATTCCTTCTCCGGCAATGAACCCTGAACCCAAAAGAATCCCTTTTTCTTTTCCTTTCGTTTTCTCCGGTTCATTTTTGCCGAATCTTTTCTCCATGAGATGCCTGATAAAACCTCCGGCAAAAATGGGTGTCATCGTGGAGAGGGGCAGATAAATCCCCACCGCAAATGGAAGGGACGGAATCCCGACCAGCTCTGCCACGATGGCAAAAGCTCCTCCAACTAGAACGAGTCCCCAGGGAAGGTTACCTCCGAGAACTCCTTCGATGACCGTCTTCATCAAGGTGGCTTGAGGTGCAGCCAGGTCTTGTGAGCCAAATTCGAAGGTTTTACCTAAGAGCCACACTGTCCAGGCGATGGCGTAGGCCGAGGCCAAGACTCCTATCAATTCGGAAATCTGTTGCTTTCTGGGAGTGGCTCCGATGATGTAGCCTGCCTTAAGGTCTTGGGAAATGTCGCCTGCGATAGAGGCGCTGATAGCGACAACAGTCCCGACTGTCAGAGCCGTGGCCATGCCTAAAGTGTCTGTCCATCCCAGGGCTAAAAACACCAGGCTTGTTCCGAGGAGGGTGACGATGGTCATGCCTGAGGTGGGGTTGGAGGTCACACCCACCATCCCGACTATCCTGGAAGAAACCGTTACAAAACAAAAAGCGAAGATGACGATGCACACGGATCCTAAAAGGCGAATAAGGATGGACGTTTGGATACCGAGAACCTGAGGTGCCAGGATGATCAAGACTGCCACTGCGAGAATTCCGAGGCCCAGAACGGGAAAAGGGAGATCGGTGTCTGTTCTGTTTTTCTTGGTTTGCTCATTCTGCTTACTGAGGTTGAAATCTTTAAGGCTAGTCTTTAGCGCTCCGACCATAGTAGGCAGAGACTTGATGACAGTGATGATCCCACCGACTGCCACGGCTCCAGCACCTATGACCCTTATGTATTTATACCAGATGTCTTCAGCAGCCATCTGGGCAATCGGCAGCTCTGTTTCAGGGAACAGTGGTATATTGAGGTTTTCTCCGAAGTAGGCGATCAAAGGGATAAGCCCTATCCAGGAAAGAATGCCGCCTGCCACCATGATTCCTGCGATTCGGGGCCCCAGGATGAAACCCACTCCCAGAAGGGCTGGTGTGGCGTCAAGCCCCAGCTCGGCTTTTTTGAGGACAGGAAGTTTGAGATATATTTTTTCCGGCCAGAGTTTCAAGATGGCAATGACGGCTTTGTATGCAGCCCCGATTCCTAAACCAAAGAATACGTTTTTCGCTTTGGCTCCTCCTTCTTCTGCTGAAATCAGAACCTGAGAGGCCGCAACTCCTTCAGGGTAGGGAAGGACTCCGTGTTCTTTGACAATCAGAGCTCTCCTGAGAGGGACCATGAAAAGAACTCCGAGGATCCCTCCGAAGATGGCGAGAGTGCCGATTTTGAAGAGGCTAGGATTGAATCCCCAGAGGAAGAGGGCCGGAATGGTGAAGATGATTCCCGAGGCCAGAGAAGAGCTGGCTGAGCCCGTCGTCTGTGCGATGTTGCAATCCAGGATCGTGCTTTTTCCGAGGATAGGGGTGAGTACTTTGAACACGGCCACAGCAATAACTGCCAAAGGAATGGCTGTTGAGATCGTCAGCCCAACTCTTAATCCAATATAGGCGTTGGCCGCACCAAAGACGACGCCGAAGATGGCTCCAATGATGACAGCCTTAATGGTGAAATCCTTAAACGGTGTTTGGTCAGGCACATAGGGTTTGTGTTCTTCCATCTTTAGTTCCTTTCCTAGGATTCAAGTTGCATGAAGTCTACCATACAAAAAATTTTTTTTCTAACAGAAATTCATGATTCAAATCATATCCATTTCCAGAGTTCTGGAAGGATCTTGCGGTTGTGAATTCGCGGTTTCATTTCTTATTTTGGGCAGAAAATGAGACTAATCTCAAATTCTTTCGATAATCAATGGCTGAAAGGGTGGGGGAGTTTCAGAGATTAAAAAGATTTCCTGGAATTCGTCCCCAGTCCAGGAGCGGCTGACTTTGTGGTTGAGGTGGACTTCAACAAGACTTTCGCCTTTTTTAACCCAGTCGCCAGATTGTTTCTGGAGGACGAAACCGATTCCACGAGTTCCAGAGTTGGTTTGTTTCCTCTCCTGTGATACGCATTTGAGATAGAGGGAGTAAAGCTTTCTTGTGTTGATTTTCTGAATGAAGCCGGTTTGGCTGGAACGAATTTTTATTCTTTTCTCAGAAAAAGGCAGGAGGGAATCATTATCGATGATTCGAGTATCTCCTTTCTGGGCTTTGATGATTTCTCGGAATTTTTTGAGGCCATCTCCACTCAATATTTTCTTTTTGAGAATCTCTTTGGCTTCGCCTTTAGACATTGTCTTATCGGCAAAAAGAAGCATATCTGAGCCGAGTTCTAAAGCAAGCTTGAGCAAATCCAGAGGACCTGATCCTTTGAGTATTTCGATGGCCTCCCTGATTTCAAGGGAATTCCCCAAAGCGCGGCCGATTGGCTGGCTCAAGTCAGTCAAGAAAAAGGATGTGTTGATCTGCATGCGTTTGAAAGCACTCTTCAGCGACCGGGCGAGATTTCTGCCATCTCGGGATCTTTTGATTAGACTTCCTTCTCCGACTTTTATATTAAAGACAGCACTGTGGACTGAACTCACTCGCAGACAGCTCAAGAAATAGTCAAAAAGCGAACCCAGACTACCAGGAAAGGAAGGAGAGTTTTGAGAGACTGAACTTTTTTCCGAATTCGAATCAATCCCTTCTGTGAGTGAAAAAAATACAGCTCCGACCTCATGGAGTTGACTGGAAATATCATTAGGGGATAGTGCTGTCCTGAATCCTGGAATGCATTGGAGTTTTTGAGATAGACTATTCCAGTTAGCCAGACCATTCAAGACATTATCTTCAAATGTTAATGATCGAGGCAGCTCTGAAGTTTTAGGGAATACGACTCCCGCGGAAGAGACGAGTGGGACTAGAACAAGATGCAATTTGTCAACAGGATCATCTGTTGAATACAGAGAGAGTGTGGGATTCTTGACACCAAAGGGAGGGATTGTTTCGCTCATGTTTTCAGTGCTGTAATTGGAAGAATCCAATTTCCTGATCCCCATCACTGAGGGCTTATTTTATTAAAAGAGGTGATAGGTGGTGCTGAATCTTTACCCGCGGAGACGAATCGTTACTTCAAGGAAGAGCAGAATTTTCAAGGATTAGCCCAGAGTTTCGACAGCTTTCTTATTATTATTCGTTTGGAACACCAAGAGAGCTTTTCCAGCTCCAGTAGAAGTGCCATAGCAATAATCAATGTCGATGGCGGCATTTCCCAGAAGAGCGCCTATTTCTGCACCCGCTCCTATGCGGTCGTCGATCTCGACTGTGACAACCTTGTTTATTTTTACCTTATAGCGTAAGACTTTGAGAGCTTTCTCGGCTTTTTTGTTATCGGAAGTTAAAAGAAGAAAAATTCCTTTTTTCCCTTCAGCGTGAGCACGAAGCGCTCTAAGATTCACACCTGCATTGGCAAGAGTCCCCAGTACACGACCCAATATGCCGGGCTCATTAGGCGTTGTCACATGGAGTTCTGTTTCTTCTTTTACATTGTGCACTTTATTTCCTCCTTTGGTGAAAATGAATTATACCAGAATCAGTGCTTTAAACTCAAAGAAAATATGGACAAAAAAGAAAGAAGTTGTCTTTTGCTATTGATTGGATATAATTTGTGCGCATACCCCATCAGAATAATGGCCGGTTTGGTGAAATGAAGGAAGTGAAAGTCGCTTTTATCGACAATTCCATTGATTCCTCGGTGTACAATCCTGAGGAACACTGGAAGCCCTATCTTGACGTGGAATGGGATGGCTTCAAAGCGATAAAAAGCCAATTTCCTGATTTCAGCAAAAGTGGCTACACACATTTGCTGCTGACTGGGTCTGAAGCGTCTATTGTAGAGAGGGAAAGATGGGTGTATGAAGAAGTCGAGGTCATACATGAGGCAATCAACAAGGGAATTCCCACACTTGGAAGCTGCTACGGTCATCAACTTCTTGCTTTTACACTCTTTGGGCCTTCCTCTGTTCGCAGGTCCGAACATCCTGAAGTGGGATGGATTCCAATCCAGATCAAGAAAGACAGTGAGCTCCTAGGGGAAAAAAGGCAGGCGTATTCCTTCTCCGTTCATTTTGATGAGGTTGTCGATTCAAACAGAGACTTGCAGATTCTGGCATCCTCCAGATACTGCCAGGTTCAGGCATTTCAATTAAAAGACAGGCCAGTCTGGGGATTTCAGATTCATCCTGAAATCAATGTTTCAAATGCCCGAATACTGTTAAAGAACCTCATATCACTGAAACTGAAGACTTCGTCCTTCTATGAAAAGGCCCTCAGGTCAACGCCGAGGGACTCAGGTCTAATCAGGCAGATAGTGAGAGGTTTTCTCAGTGCAAAAAGCAAGGTTATTGAATAGCTTCAATTAATAATGAATATTGCGATTATCGGCGCAGACGGACAGCTCGGGTCTGATTGTGTGAAGGCCTTAAAGGGGAATAAGGTTTTTCCCTTTTATTATCCTGATTTTGATATCACAAAGCCTGAAGGAACAAAAAAAGCTCTTTCGCAGCTCGACATCGAAATCGTCATTAATACGGCTGCCTTTCACAGGGTTGATGAATGTGAAGAAGAGCCTCTGAATGCCTTCGAAGTGAACACGATAGCGGTCAGGGATCTTGCCCTCATTTGCAAGGAACTGAATTTAGTTTTAGTCCATTTCAGCACGGATTATGTCTTCGACGGGAAGAAGGAGACTCCGTATACGGAAGAAGATCCTCCACATCCCCTGAATGTGTATGGAGTCTCTAAGTTAGCAGGGGAATACTTTGTCTGCAGTATCCTTCAGCGATATTTCCTTATCCGCACTTGTGGGCTTTTCGGGGAGGCCGGCTGCTGGGGCAAAGGGTCCAATTTTGTTGACGCAGTCATATCTCTTGAAGAAAAGGGAAAGGCTCTCCGAGTGGTGAATGACCAATGGGTAACGCCCACTTCAACCGCAGAACTCGCACAAAAAATTAAAGAGCTCATTCAGACGCAGCATTATGGTCTTTTCCATTTAACGAATGAAGGACAGTGCACATGGTTCGAGTTCGCAGAAACAATATTTTCTCTCATCGGAAAAAGCCCACAACTCATTCCTCTCGATTCAAAATCTTATGGAGCTCGGGCTATCCGGCCCTCCTATTCTGTCTTGGAAAACAGAAAAGCCAAAAAGGTTGGATTGAGTGAGTTTTCCCACTGGAACGACGCTTTGAAACATTATTTGCAGAAGAAGGGATATATCTCATAATCGAAGAACCTGAATTATTCATAAAATTTGCCGACACTTTATATATTCTTCTAAAAAGGGGACAGTCCCCATTTTCTTTAAGTCGGCATCTTTTCCCCTTCGGGCGAGCCGATCTCGCCCCATCTACTTCGTTACAGCGCAAGAGCGGTGGACGACCACAGCATCTTGCGCTGTGCCTCGTACCTGAGGCAACCTCGACTCGTGAATAACACAGGATAATTAGCCTGAGAAGTTCAGCTCAAATCGGAGGGGGAAGCTTTAGAGTGAATGCCTCTCGCTTTGTTCTTTTCTGGATTGATTACAGACCTTTAAGTTTATTTAAAATATCTTGTGGGAGGGAGCGAACCTCAGCATTAGAATTCGTTGCGATGTGGACTGTATAACCGGTGGCGATCGTTTTTTTATCCTTTTTGGTCACTAATTCATAACCAAAAACGACTTTTTTAGGGGAAATCTCCTTTAAAGAAACTCTGATGAGGAACCTTTCATCGTAGCGAAGCGGTCTCTTGTATCGGCAAAAAGCCTCGGCCACTACTAAATAATAGCCCTGGTCTTCGATACTTTTATACGGGATGTTTTTTTTGTGGCAGTATTCTGTTCGTCCTATCTCGAACCACTCGAAATAATTTTTGTTATGAGCCACTCCCATCCGGTCAATCTCAGAATAACGGACTCTCTCTTCGAATTCGATGAAGTTATTTTTCCCCTGATTTGAGGCGGTTTTAGTCGATAAGTTTTCCGAGCTTCTGGATTTCATCATTGTAATATTTTCGGTACAAAATTTCCCATTCTCTACTTCCTTCTTCAATGGACTTCTTTTGGGATTGAATTTTTTCTATGGCCTTCTTATCGATTATATTGTAAAGTTTTATCTCTTCCTCGATGCTTTTCACAATAACAAGCCTGATTTCGTTTGGATCATCGAGGAATTCGACCTGGTCGTTCTCAAACAGCGAGTCGAGTATGACACGAGATAAAAAGTTTATTTTTTCCCTGGACAGCCTCAATGTCACAGCACTATATTCCTTTCTTTCGCCAATTTTGTCTTAATCATCCTGAACATAGTCTGGTATTCAATATTCTCTTTGCGGATTTTTTCCATGTGCTTACTGAGGATTTCCCGCACCTCCTGGTCAAGTTTATCTTCCTTTTGGAATTCATCGGTGATGAGATTTATGATTTCCTCAATAAGTTTATTCTTGTTGTCAGCAATTATTTTTTCTTCTTTGATAAGATTTCTAACGGCAATAAATGCCAGATGCTCAATTTGATTTTTATTCAGTCTCATTTCCCGTATAAAATACAATAACTTGTATGAAAATTCAAGGATTGAATGAAGATATACACAGAATTATTAACAATTTGGACGTTTATACATGCAATTATTGGAAATTCGAAAAATCTCTATAATTTGAGAAAAAGGAATTATTGAAGAATCAAAGAGAACTCAGTTATTTTGTCTCATTCAGTGGAATTATCACTCGAGTCAATAACCAGGAAGGGATGGAAGTGGCCTTTCTCTGGGATTTTTTTGGCTAACGCCAGAAACTTTCCCTCAAGGCTAAACATCCTGAAAATGGCCTCTTTTTCTTGAAAAGCATCTTGAGAATAGGATTCATCCCTGAAGATTTTTAGGATATTTTCAGAAGAGATTGTATTGCCGTTCTTTGCAAGGACAGAGCCTCTCTCATTAAGGATGATCTTGGGGAATTCGGGGAGAAGTAACTCAAGAGGGATCAGAAATTCCTCGATCAGTCCTTCGTTGTTCAGTTGTCTGATTTTTTCTAAGTCGAGGCTATCATCCAGGTGATAATTTCCGACTGCTGTACGGGTAAGTTCAGATAGGTGAGCTCCGCAACTCAGTTGCTGGCCCAAATCGTGAGCAAGAGAGCGGATATAGGTACCGGAGGAGCAGCCAACTCTGAATTCGAGTTCAGGTGGAGTAAAATTTATCAGGTCAAAAAAATGAATGGAAATCTGGCTCGGTTTCAGCTCAAATTCCTTTTTTTTCCGGGTTAATTCGTAGAGTGGTTTTCCTTTGTATTTTTTTGCAGAATAAGGTGGAGACATTTGCTCGATTTCTCCCACGAATTTTTTCATAGCTTTCAAAAGCTTAGTTTTTTGCGGGAATTCCTTTTTTTCTGATGAAATGGGTTTTCCTGTGGAATCAAACGTGTCAGTGGAAAATCCCAATCTCATTCGGCCAGTGTAGGTTTTATTCTTTTTGGAATAAATGGGGAAAAGCCTTGTAGTTTTTCCCACAGCGACAACCATAAGGCCTGTGGCGAGGGGATCTAAGGTCCCGTAATGGCCGACTTTTTTTGTTCCGAGGATATTCCTGATCTGGACAACTACATCATGAGATGTTATACCCTGGGGTTTATTGACGAGGATGATCCCGTCCATGACTCAATAGGGGATTGTATCTTTATGCTTATCTTGGATTTTTTTTGGCTGTTTTTTTAAAAGCTGAGCTACTTTTTCAGGAATTTCCTTTAAAAGCTTTTTGTGTTCACCCGTGACTGTAAAGCCTGCAGCATGGATGTGTCCGCCTCCGCCAAAACTCTCTGACACATAGGCTGCATTCGCCTTTCCTTTTGACCTGAGGCTAACTCTGAATGTATTCTTCTCAATCTCTTTGAAAAACAGGACCATTTGAACTCCTTTAATGGAGCGGGCCAAGGTGGTGATGTCTTCAGTATCGACTTCTTTAAGCTGAAGAGAGTCCATGGATTTTTTGAACATTGTGATGGTAGCTATGTTCCCCTTTTGGTTCATTTGTAGTGTTGAGAGGACGTGACCGAGAAGCTTAATTTTTTCAGGGGAATTGTTGTTGAACAAGAGTTCAGCAATCTGGATGGAACTGGCGCCATGATCGAGGAGCTTATGGCAGACGTTAAAACTCCTGGAGCTGGTGTTAGAGAATTGGAACGATCCCGTGTCAGAGACAATCGCGCAGTACAAATGATTTGCCATTTGAGGAGTAAACTGAATATTGAGTTTTTCGCCCAGGGCGTAGATCATTTCTGCAACCGCAGATGCTTCGGGATCCACCCAGTTGATGTCCGCATAATAATCATTCGAATGGTGGTGGTCGATGTTGATTTTAAAATAATTGTCCAGGTTTTCCTGTCCTGAGCGAGAAACATTGGCACATTCAAGAAGGATGGCTAAATCAAATCTTTGAGCTGGAATTTGCCCGATCTTGATTTTTTCTACATCCGGGACATTATTCAGAGGAAAAGGAATTTTGTCCTTATTAATAATTTCGACTTCTTTTCCCAAGAATTCTCCCATAAAGGCCAGCGCCAGGCTTGTGCAGATAGAGTCTCCGTCTGGTCTCAAGTGAGAAGTCACAACAATGCGCTGACTTTCGAGAATTTTTTGGCAGATTAGGCTTGCGGGATCATTTTTCATTTTTTTTTAATTTCGTCTAATAACTGATCTATCCTCGATTGATACTCAGGACTTGGGTCAGCCGAAAAAATAAACATGGGATTATACTTTAATTTGACTTTGGAGGCAATAGATTTTCTCAGAAATCCCTTTTTTTTGTCCAGAAGTTCGAAAACAGTTTCTTTTTGCTCAGTGCCATAAATGCTCAAATAGATGTGAGCTGTTTTTAGATCAGCGGTCATCTCCACTCTTGTCACGGTTATCAAGCCCGAGAAAAAATCCTGAATCTCTTCGATGAGCAGACGGCTGAGCTCTTCTTTTATCAGACTGGCGACTCTTTTTTGGCGCCGTGATGGGTTCATTTCTCTTCTCTCTCATTAAAGAGGGCTGAAAGCTGACAAGTTATAATTGATTTTGGCTTACCTTTTTTTTAGAAATAATGAGTTTTATGGTCAATGATCTGACCGTCTACATTCTTTTCAACATCATCTATGATTTTGTTGAACAGACCTTCTACAGGATGCTTTTGGCTGTTGAGAGTCACTATGCCGATTCTGGTTCTCTGCCATTTATTCTGATACTCGAGTTCAGAAAAGGCGACATTATAATTTTTCGTCAGACGGCTCTTGAGTCCAGATAGTCTTTTTCTTTTTTCCTTTAGCGAGTGAGAATAAGGGAGGTAAATCTCTATAGATAAGAATCCAATGACCATCGAGATAACGAAAATCAGGCTCTATTTAGGAACTTCCTTTTCTATAGTGAAAGCTTCTATGATATCGCCTTCCTGGAATTCTTTGAATTTCTCAAGACGGATGCCGCATTCATAGTCTTTTTTGACTTCAGTGACATTCTCCTTGAGATGTTTGAGAGAAGCGATTCGTCCCTTGTAGACTTCCTCATCGTCTCTCAGAACTCTCGCTTCAGAGTTCCGAGTGATTGTTCCATCTGTGACGTAACAACCGGCAATGACTCCGATTCTTGAAATACTAAAGATTCGTCTGACCTCAGCCCTTCCCAGATAGGCTTCTTTGAGTACGGGCTCCAGCATCCCGGACATGGCTTCCTTTATGTCCTTGGTGAGTTCATAAATAACTTTATAAGTCCTTATTTCTACGTTTTCTTCCTTAGCCATATCCAGAATTTTTTGATCAGGTTTGGTGTTGTATCCGATTATGATTGCGTTAGAGGCCCTGGCGAGAAGAACATCGGATTCAGTGATTTTTCCTGTTGCGGAATGAACGATCTTTACATTGATTTGTTCAGTGCTTAGATTCGGAAGGATATCTGAGAGAACTTCCACTGAACCATGAACATCGGTTTTAATGATGAGAGGAAGCTCTTTGACCTCGCCTTCTTCCATTTTTTTAAACAGTTCATCCAGGGTGAGATGCTCAGGCCGGGGCACTTCGGCTTTTTTTACTTGCGAGAGGCGGTTTTGAGTGATCTGTTTGGCCGTTTCCAAATCTGAAACTACCTGGAAATAATCTCCAGCCACAGGGACATCAGAGAAGCCCAGAACTTCTACAGGCATAGAAGGCTCTGCCTTTTTCAGAGGTTTGCCATTTTCGTCAAAAAGAGCTCTGGCTTTTCCATAGCTTGTTCCACAGATGAAAGCCTCTCCCTGCGAGATAATGCCATGTTGAATGATGACAGTTGCCACAGCACCTTTTTTAGCGTCTAGACTTGCCTCCAGAACTACTCCTTGAGCTGGGACACTGGGATTAGCCTTAATTTCGATCACATCACCCAGAAGAAGGATCATCTCCAGAAGCTCATCCAGGTTTGTTTTCTCCTTGGCTGAGACTTCTACGCTGATCGTTTTACCACCCCAATCCTCTACAAGAAGGTCTTCTTTGGACAGCTGTTGTTTTGCTTTGTCTATATCTGCATTTTTTTTGTCGACTTTGTTGATGGCGACCATTATCGGAACACCGGCGTTTTTGGCATGGTTGATGGCTTCCCTGGTTTGAGGCATCACTCCGTCGTCTGCGGCAATAACCAGTACTACGATGTCAGTCAATTTGGCTCCTCTAGCCCTTAGCTGAGTGAAAGCTTCATGACCAGGAGTATCGATGAATGTTATCGGGCGGTTATCATGAAAAATTCTGTAGGCTCCGATATGCTGCGTGATGCCGCCAGACTCTTTTCCAACCAAATTGGATTCTCTTATGGCGTCCAGAAGAGTTGTTTTTCCGTGGTCCACATGGCCCATGATGGTGACCACAGGAGGCCTTAATATCATTTCTTTCGGGTCGCTTTCGGCCCGAGTGCGTATCTCTTCCTCGATGGATACAAGCTCTAGGTCGAGATTGAGTTCTTTGGATATCAGCTCTGCCAAGGGTTGGTTAACCACATCATTTACGCTGACTGTTTGTCCTTTTGCCCTGAGGGTTTCGATGATGTTTTTGGTTTTAATGTCTGTTTTTTCAGAGAGTTTTTTTAATGTCTCGCCCTCTCTCAGAGTGATCTTTTTCGCGGTGCTTTCCGCAGTCTTAGTTTTTGGCTTATCTTTTTTTTTCTTTCCTTGTGCGTCCATGATTTACCGATTCTCCAGGTATGAGGTGTTCAATCCTATTTTTCCTTAATCTCTATTTTCCAGCCGACAAGCCTCGAAGCCAGCCTGACATTAGTCCCTTTCTTACCTATCGCCAGAGAAAGCTGGTCCATTGGAGCAATGGCTTGCATTGTTTTTTCGTTTTTATTAAGGATAAAGACTTTATCGACTTTTGCCGGACTCAGAGCCGCTTTGGCATAGACTAAAGGGTTGTCTGACCACTCGATGACATCGATTTTTTCTCCGGCCAATTCTTTGCTAATAGCCATGATCCTGTTTCCTTTGACGCCTATGCAGGCTCCAATGGGATCAATATCTTTTTCTGTTGTGAGGACGGACACCTTGGCTCTTTCTCCAGGTTGACGGACGATGTCCTTTATTTCAATATCGCCGTTTGCAATTTCGGGGATTTCCAGTTCCAAGAGTTTTGCCAGGAATTTCGGATCTGCCCTTGAGACAACAACCTGGGGGCCTTTATCTTCTTTGCGGACTTGGGTGACGACAGCTTTGACCCTGTCGCCCCTGGCAAATTCTTCACTCCTCAATTTCTCTCGGAGGGGAAAGAGGACATCTGTCTTGCTCACTTCAAGGATCATATTCTTGTTGGGCTCTATTCTTCTCAAAACTCCAGTCACAATTTCCCCTAACCGGGGAGCGAAGGATTCATAAATTTTTTCTTGTTCTGCATCCCTAACTTTTTGAAAGATGACCTGCTTGGCAGCCTGGGCAGCGATACGGCCTAACGTGTCTGAAGGCAGGTCAACTTCAATCTCTTTCCCGATAATCGCCTCAGCATCAATCTTTTTTGCCTCTTTTAAGGAGATTTCTCTGGCCGAGTCCTGGGGATCTTTTTTAACGATTTTAATCGTATAGACTCTTAAATCTCCTTTTTCAGGATGAAATGAAATATGCACATCTTCTTCACTGGCGAAATACTTGGAAGAAGCGACTCTCAGAGACTCTTCTATGGCACTGACGATTACACCTGTCTCCACTCCTCTTTCTTTGCTGAGCTGGAGAATGGTGTTCCAGACATTGACCTTCATTTTTGAGCCTCAATTGTCCTTTCAGGGAATATAAAGAGGCGAGAATTATAACTGAAATAAAAAAGAATATCAAACAAATGGGGTCAGGCTTTTGATTTTGAGCGCTGATCCTTACATAATCAGAGGGGCAAAAACAAGGCTTACGACGGCCATGAGTTTAATCAGGATATTCATGGAAGGGCCTGAGGTGTCCTTCAATGGATCGCCGACAGTATCTCCGATCACAGAGGCGGCATGAACTTCCGTTCCCTTTCCTCCCAGGTTGCCTTCCTCTATCCATTTTTTGGCGTTGTCCCAGGATGCTCCGGCATTGGCCATGAAGATTCCCATGAGAACTCCTGTCGCTGTCGCTCCGGCCAAAAATCCACCCAGTGATTCAGGTCCGATGAGAAAACCGACCAGAAGCGGAACGATCACAGCGAGAAGTCCGGGAAGTACCATTTCAACCAAAGCCCCTCGGGTCACGATATCGATGCAGCGGTCAGAATCGGGCTTGGCCTTACCTTCCATCAAACCCTTAATTTCCTTGAACTGTCTCCTTATCTCCATGACCATTTTGTTGGCATTCTTTCCAACCGCTTTGATGGTCAGAGAAGCGATGACAAAAGGCATGAGAGCACCGATCAATAAACCTATGACTGTTTCGACGTTGGTCAGGCTGATTCTCAGCGGGTCTTTTCCGGCATTAATCAGGAGTGTATTCACAGTCTTCTGGTAAGCAGAGAATAGAGCTAAAGCTGTGAGGGCGGCGGAGCCAATGGCAAATCCTTTGCCAATGGCCGCGGTCGTGTTTCCCAATGAATCGAGCTTGTCCGTTATTTTTCTGATGTTTGGACCCGCTTTGGACATTTCCGCAATGCCCCCAGCATTATCCGCGATGGGGCCGTAGGAATCCGTTGACATGACGATACCGATAGTGGCCAGCATCCCCACTGCTGAGAGCGCGATGCCGTAGAGTCCAGCCAATCTGTGAGAGATAAAAATAGCGGCGGCTATGGTGAGGAGAGGCAATATTGTGCTCTGGAAGCCTACAGCAAGGCCGGTAATGATGGTCGGGGCGCTTCCGGTTTGGGCTGTCCTGGCAATCGTTTTGATCGGAGGGCCAGAGGTGAAATACTCGCTTTCCAAACCTATAAAAACACCGGAAAGCATTCCGGTCAGTACTGCCCAAAAGACATTCAGGTCTCCAAGAATGACTTTAACTGCAAAAAAGGACCCCGCTAGGAACAAGATGCCGCTGATGTAATATGCATTCCTCAGAGCAGATTGCGGGCTAATATTCTTGAGAATGTTTATCGAAAAAACACCGATGATCGAGCTAACCAGGCCTAGGACGATCAAGAATAGAGGAAGGGACATGTAGTTGACTGCGGGATTGAGAGTGGCGCCTATGGCGATTGAAGCGATAACGGACCCCACGTAGGATTCGAAGAGGTCGGCACCCATCCCGGCTGTATCCCCCACATTGTCACCGACATTGTCAGCAATGACTCCCGGATTGCGGGGATCATCTTCTGGAATGCCCGCTTCAACTTTTCCCACAAGGTCTGCGCCGACATCCGCACTTTTGGTGTAAATTCCTCCTCCCACGCGGGCGAAAAGAGCGACAGAGCTGGCTCCCATGGCAAAGCCGTTGATGATCATTGGGTCTTTGGTGAAAAAGTAGAAGAGGCCTATTCCAGCCACGCCCAGGGCAGCTACGGAAATCCCCATCACAGCTCCTCCCTGGAAGGCAATGGACAGAGCTCTGGGCGTTCCGCCTGTTATTGCTCCCTGGGTAGCCCGAACAGCCGACCGGGTGGAGGCTTTCATGCCGACGAAACCGGCGAGTAATGAGCATGTGGCTCCAGTCAAAAAGGCCAGACTCGTGTAGATTGAAAAGAGCTTCCACAGGACTGCAAAAAGGACGACTACAAAGATCGAGATGAAGCTGTATTCTCTTCTCAGAAATGTCATTGCCCCTGAATGAACCGCTTCAGCGATGTCATTCATGAGCTCGGTTCCTTTCGGGTATCGCTTAATCAGGAAATACAGAAGAATAGCAAAAAAGAATCCCAGAAACCCGAGAATAAAAGAGAATGGAATCAGATTGAGTATTGTCATGGGAGCACACCCTAAAAAAAATTTAAAAGGATGTATAGCATAAAAAACATTAAATTGCAATGCTGGGGGAGGTTGACGCATGAGCCCAATTTATTATATTGTTTAGAAGAACATACAGATTCTTTCCATAAAGTGGATAAATTGAAAGAAATAAAGGAAGGGAATATCTGGGCGATCGGAGGCGGAAAAGGGGGTACTGGAAAGACTTTTTTAACCAGCAGCATCGGCATCTTTCTGGCGAAAGCCGGAAAAAGAGTTGTATTGATAGACGTCGATATCGGCGGGGCCAACCTTCATTCGTTTCTGGGCATAAACAGACCGAAGAAATCTCTGACCAATTTTTTTGAAATGGGAATTCCTCTTTCCAGGCTTGCTGTGAAAACCGGTGTGGACAATATGTCTCTCATAACCGGAGATGTCCATTCCCTGGCATCAGATAGTATAAAATTCACTCAGAAACTCAAGCTGTTCAGACACATTATGAAACTGAATAAACAATATGTCATCATTGATTTGGGAGGAGGAAGCCATAATAACACCATTGATACATTCCTCATGGCTGACAAGAGGATTGCTGTCCTGGAGCCAGAAATAATTGCCATTGAAAACATGTATCATTTTGTGAAGAATGCATTATTCAGGAAAATAAGGATGGCCTTGAGGACCTACGGTTTTAAGGAAATCGTCGAACACATGTGGGAACAGAGGGAAAAACACAATATTAAAAGCTTGAAGGAACTCATTGAGAGTCTCAAAGAAAGCTTCTCTTATTTAGGGGATATACTCGATAAAGAATTGTCTGATTTTAAGGTTTATCTTGTGTTGAACAAGATACGAAGCAGTCAGGATATCCTTATTGGGTCTTCCATGAAGAGTATTTTCATGAAGTATCTGGGAATAAATGCTCAGTTTGCCGGTTATATTGAGTATGATGATGCTGTATGGAGGTCTATCCGCGAGAGGCGGCCCCTGATGCTGAATTATTCATTATCGCGTGTCGCCAAAGAGATCGGAGTTTTCACTGAGAATCTTCTCTATGAGAGAGAGATGAAGATTTCAAGAAGCTAAATATGTCCAAGAAAGAACTCAAGAAGTATTTTGAAATTCTCGAGATTTCTCCTGATTCCACGATACTGGAGATCAGAAATGCCTACAACCGCCTGAAGAAGCTGTATTCGACTGACTCTGTTGTCATATCTCCAATCGCGGATGAATTTTCAAAAAAGGATAGGAAGGAAATCCTTGAGCAGGTCGAGGAAGCATTCAAGAAACTCATGGAGAGTTTAAAGGGACGGCATAGCTCTTCACCTTCTCCTACAGGAGATTTTGCTTCTGACTATGATCCCACAGCGGAAAAAACAGAGGAAGAATCATACAGCGGTTCCGTCTTAAAGCAAATAAGAGAAAAAATGGGAATACAATTATTCGAAGTATCCCTCGATACCAAGATTCGCATGGAGCTTCTTGAAAGAATCGAAGATGAGAAATTTGATTCACTCCCCCAAGAAGTATATCTTAAAGGTCACTTGACCAATTATGCCAGTTACCTATTACTCAAACCGGACAAAGTCACTCAGGATTATATTGCCAGGTACAGGGCCTGGAAAGAAGGGGAAAAAGAGAAACGCTAAACTCTCATTTTTCTTGCAGGTCGGCTATTGGTCAGAGGAAGCTTTGTCTAGCTCTATCTTCAACACATCCAAGCTGAAAGGGGGGATGTGGATGAATTCAATTCCAAGCTCATAAACGAAGTCTGAATCCTTGGGATAGGAATCCACCCAGACAACTTTCGCCAACACGATTGTTTTCTGGCCATCGGGAAAAGAGAGTTCGATGTTTATTATTTCTCCCTTCTTAAAATGTGTGTTGCTGAAGATCCGCATGCCCCCGAGGCTGATGTTGGGAGCTGGATGTTTTCTTCCTATGAGTTTAGTCGGCCGGTAGTGAACTTTGGCCTTCAATCTTGGATGCCGGCGCTCTTTGTGTCCTGATTCATCTGATTCAGTCATAATTTTATCTTCCTTGAAGGATTCTGGTTTAGGGCAGTATATGAACAGGTCAAATGGATGTCAAGAAATTCGTAAAAAAAGTAAGTTTTTTTATTTATTATAGTAATTGACATTTCATTTTCAGGTTGGTATTTTAAGGATAATTAAGCAGGAGGAAGCGTTGGCAGATGAAGTGTGCAAAATGTAATAATGAAAGCCCCCCAGGCACAAAATTCTGCAGTAACTGCGGAACACAGCTCATTCCTTTAGAAGAAAAAGCCTTTTCTTTGACTGAGACTCTCCAAACCCCGATGGTAGAACTCGCTATCGGGAGCACATTCGCTAAAAGGTACCAGATCATAGAAGAGCTGGGCAGGGGAGGTATGGGCAGTGTCTACAAGGTTCTGGATAAAGAGATTGGAGAGAGGGTGGCGTTGAAGCTTTTAAAGCCAGAGATCGCTTCTGACGAGAGAATGATCGAGCGTTTTCGCAACGAACTGAAATTTGCCCGTAAGATCACCCATAAGAATGTCTGCCGCATGTATGACCTAAGTAAAGAGAAAAAAACCCCTTACATCACTATGGAATATGTTTCCGGCGAAGATTTAAAGGGTTCGCTGAGAAGGATGGGACCGCTGAGTGCTGGGAAAACTATTCATATAGCCAAACAAGTCTGTGAGGGACTGGCTGAAGCGCATAAGTTGGGAGTCGTGCACCGGGATTTAAAGCCTCAGAACATCATGATAGACAAGCAGGGGAATGCTCACATCATGGATTTTGGTATCGCCCGATCCCTTAGAGCAAAAGGAGTAACAACTTCAGGGATGATGATCGGCACGCCGGATTACATGTCTCCTGAACAGGTGGAGGGAAAAGAGGTCGACCAGCGGGCGGACATCTATGCCATGGGAGTCATCTTATTTGAGATGGTGACAGGAACGACTCCCTTTAAAGGAGAAACGGCAGTTACTATCGCGCTCATGCACACCAGAGAAAAACCTCCGAATCCGAGTGATATCAATGACCAAATTCCAAAGGAGCTCAGCCAGGTGATACTCAAATGCATGGAGAAGGATAAGGCAAAGAGGTATCAAAAAGCTGAAGAGCTTGCTGCTGATTTGGACAATATAGAGCATTACGTCCCCACAACGGACAGGATGGTACCACTGAAGAGACCCAGCACGTCAAGAGCTGTGCGGCGGAAATCCGGACTGAAGAAAATCCTCGTGCCCGCTTTAATCATTGTTGGGCTTGCGATGGCAGCGTTGATAATCACGAAGTTTACTCCCTTGCCAGAAATGTTAAAGACCTCTCCGACTGCAGCGGCTCCATCTGAAATGAATAGTTATCTCAGTGCGGCTGATCAGTACTGGAAGGAAGGGAACTATTCTGAAGCGTACAACCAGTTCAAAAAAGCGTTAGAAGTGGATCCCAATAATTTAATAGCCCAATTAGGTCTGGCGAATGCTTTAAAAGAACAGGGTAAACTGGATGAAGCCATCCCAGAGTATAAAAAGGCTATAGCTTTAAATGATAAAGACATTTGCTCCTACGGTCAGTTGGGCTTGATATATGAACGGAAAAATGAATGGAGCGAAGCTCTGAACTCTTATAAAAAATATCTTGAGACCGCTCCTCAAGGACAAGATCACGATGATGTCAGTCGGAAAGTTGAAGCCTTGGAGGCTCGAATTCAAGCGGCGAGTGTGAAACCGAAAAGTGGTGATCAGACTGTTGTCGCAAAAAAGCAGGAGCAAAAAAAGTCAATACCTCAGCCCAAAAAGACGACTCCCTCGAAACAAGAAAAACCGGATGTTTCCGCAAAATTAAAAACAGGAATTGATGCTTTTGATAGAGGAGATTTTGATAGATGTATCACACAGATGGGTGAGGTGTTGAAGCTTGATCCAAAAAACACCTCGGCTCAGGATTTTTTATCAGAGGCGAAAAAAAGAAAGAGTGAAAGGGAAAAAGAGCAGACAATCAGCAGCAAGCTCAGGGCGGCACAAAATGCTTACCAGAGAGGAAATTATCGGCAGTGCATCACAGAAGCCGAGGAAGTGTTGAAGCTAAGTCCAGGGAACACAACTGCCCAGGGTCTGATCAATGAAGCAAAAAAGAGGTCGGATGAAATAAATAAAGAACAGCAAATCAGGGACGGGCTCAATAAAGCGCAAGAGGCTTTTCAGAGCGGAAACTATCAAGAAAGCCTTAACCAGGCGAGAAGAGTGCTGAACCTCGCTCCGACCAATGATCAGGCTCAAGAATACATAATGTTATCGAATGAAAAGATTTCTCTGTCCCAAATCAATGCGTTAGTGAGTCAGTACAGCCAATCCGTGAATAATAAGACTCTTCTGGATTTTTATAAAAACAACTGTTCTCCCCAATGCTACGATGACATAAAAAAAGATGCAGAGTTAATGACAACGTACTTTGATAACCTTCAATCAACGGCCTCAAATGTTGAGATCCGGTTTAAGGGGGAGAGCCAGGCAGAAGCCACTTTCTTGAATAACATTTCTGGAACAAGCAAAGCCGGAGCCAAGCAGGATGTATTAAAAGGGGTTTATAGATGGGATTTAGAGAAACAAGGGGATAGCTGGAAGATTATTGGAATCACCTTCAACCCGAGGGGATGAATCAATTTTATAAATAAGGAGCCCGCCATGAAAGAGAGGGGGAAAGGAAGCATCCTCTTCACATTCATCATTTCTTTTCTATTGATTGGACCCACTCTCATCTTTTCTCAGGAGAGAATAGTTGAAGTGGTGCTCGAGAAGGCAGAAATCCATGTCGAGCCGAATGCGACGAGTGAAGTCATACAAAGCGCACCTGTTGGACAGGTCTATAATGTGATCAGGAAAGTGGGATCATGGTATGAGATACGGTTCACGACAGAAAGATTAGGGATTACAATGACCGGGTACATCCATGGAAGGTATGTCAGAGAATTAGGGGAGGAACCACCCGTATCCCTAGTCAAAGAAAAAGAAGGGCCCAGTGTGATGCTCGAAGCGACAGGTAGCTTTTTCCAGCCTTCAGACCAGGCCTTCAAGGACATATATGGAAGTGGGTATTATTTCGGTGGAGAGATAACACTGACTATCATGAAAGGTTTTGGGATCTGGGTAGGCGCTTCTTATTATTCAAAGGATGGACTCACGACTTTCACTCAAGAGCCAACAACGATCAAGATTATGCCTATCTATGGAGGGATTAAATTTAGAGTTCCGGAAGCAAGAGTGAGTCCCTATGTTGGGTTGGGCGTCGGTTATTTCAGTTACACGGAAGAAAGCGAAATTGGAAGCGTTAAAAAGGGGGATATCGGTTACATTGGTCAGGTGGGGGTAATCTTGAAATTAATCGGGCCTCTCATCCTGGATTTCAAAGGAAGCTACAGTTACTGCAAAGCTCAACCGGAGAATGTTGAGGCGAATCTGGGCGGTTTTCAGGGGATAGTCGGGTTTGGTTTTGATTTTTAAGCCTATGAACGTTGAATATTTTTATGAATCAGTATTTTTGACAGGCTTCAGTATGTCAAGATATAAAATTGTTTACTTAAAAATAGACGGGCTAAGAGGGGAAAAATGAAAAACAGAGTATTTGTTTCAGTGTTTTTTATCCTGACTTTTTTATTGAGTTCAACCTTGATCTATGCGCCGGATAATCGACCGCCAGACCAGCCAAAGAGGTTCAACCTGACCTCAGACCAGGTCAGGCCTCCGACTCAATCCGAGAGGTGGAGACAGGCCAGGGAACTCATTACAAGGAGAGAACAAAACGATTATGGAACCAGGGCCCCTTCCTCCAACGTGGAGTTGGTCGGAATGTGGCCTTATGGAGGAGGCTGGACTTGTATCCTGGATGCAGCCAGGGATATTGCTTTGATCGCCAATGGCCATACGTTGCAGGTCCTGGATATATTCACTCCTTCCTCCCCTTCGCTAATGGGTGAATTGTATATTGAGGGACAACTGTGTGGGATGACTCTCTCTGGAGACTATGTTTATGTATTGACCAATAATTATTTGAAAATCGTTGATATATCAGACCCGTATAATCCGAGTTTAGATGGTTCGTCTTCTGTGAATACCTGCGGAGGGTATCGTCTTACAGTTTCCGGGAATTATGCGTATGTAGCGGCCAACTGCGATGGCCTGAACATTTATGATGTTTCAGATCCTTCGAATATCATCCACACCGGTCATTATCATCATGATAATCTACACGTCAATGATGTGGCGCTTTGGGGAAATTATGCGATTTGCGACTGTCAGAATTGGAGCGCCACAGAATGGACGTATGGATTAGAGGTTGTAGACATCTCTGACCCTTCAAATCCCAGCTTAACAGGGAGCTATTCAGTAGAAGCGAATTATTGGACTGGACAAGTTGATGTGACGAGTAATGGATATGCTTTCCTCTGCACAAATAGTAATAATAACGGCAAAGTAGTCGCCATTGATGTGGCCTCTGATCCTGGGAATCCTACAGAAGTGGGAAGCTATGTTGATGTTGATCAAAATAGAAACTTTGCTGATGTGACAATTGCAGGGAATTATGCGTATGTCTATTCGTACTGGGGATGCGATTTAATCATACTCGACATTTCCAGCCCGACTTCCCCTTCCGAAGTCGGACAGAATCATACTACAGATTGTTGTTTTAATGACTTATGTGTGTCTGGGGATTATGTGGGGATATATTTTTGCGGAAATTTTTCACTCTATGATGTATCAAATAGGACAGCTCCTGCCTTTATAGCAGGCTACGAAATTCCAGATAGTGTCAGTGGTAATGGTAATCTCATTGAAGTTTCCGGAGACTATGTCTACATGTCAAGCCATAGTGATGGCTTGCGAGTGATGGATGTTTCAGACCTCTCCAATCCCATAGAAGCCGGAACGAATGATGATTTATGGGGAGATCGAGGCCTGGCTGTTTCAGGGAATTATGTCTACCATGTCGACTGCTGTAGTCTGGTTATTTTCGATATTTCTTCGCCTAATAATCCCATCCAAGTGTCGCATTTGAATCGTCCCACTCAGGACGCCGATTGGAGAGATATTGTTCTCTCAGGTCAATACGCTTATATCTCTGGGATGGAATGGGATAGCAACGATTCTTGGGTTAACCTGTGTGTTATCGATATCTCAGACCCTACAAATCCAGCATTTGTGGGTTACTGGGTCTCATCTGCTATATCCGGTCATGACGGAGGAATGGATGTTTCAGGGAATTATGTTTATTTAGCCGTGGACGATTATGTCAGTAGTAACGCTTGCTTGAAGATCCTGGATATTTCTAATCCCACAAATCCATCAGAAGTCGTTTCTTATACGACGACTTGGGGTTGGTGTCGGGATGTTGTGGTTCGAGGAAATTATGCGTACTTAGGAGGCAATCAATTAGGCGTCTTCGATATATCCAATCCCTCGAGTCCGAGCGAGATTTCGACCTATGATTACTGGCACAATAGAATGGCTCTATCCGGGGACTATCTCTATCTTGCCCAAAATAATTATGAGCTTAAGGTTGTTGATATTTCGGACCCGAACAATCCCACTGAGGTTGGTTACTATCAGAGCGAAGCAGTTGGGCAAGCTGTTGACGTTTCCGGGAATTATGCATTTGTAGGCGGAAGTCTGTACATCTTCAGGAACACTCTAGCGCCAGAAATCTCCATCACCACTCCTTCCCCATTTGAAATTCTCCACGGCTCTGTAAACATCGAGGCTCAGGCTTCCCACAGTTCAGGTATAGAAAAGGTTGAAATTTATGTAGATGATACTCTTAAATCTGTTATTTTCGACTCACCATTCGAATATCAATGGAACACCGCTTCTGCCTCCGAAGGGATTCATAAGATACGAACGCGGGCGGTTAACAACAACGGCAAATCCTCTGATGCAGAAATAGAAGTCACGGTGAGGAACCTTTGGGACCTGACCATCTCTTCTCCTTCAGGAGGAACGACCAATCCCACACCCGGCACTCATTCCTATAATTATGGTTCAGATATCCAGGTCCAGGCTTTTCCAGATACAGGCTATGCGTTTGCCGGGTGGACAGGAGATGTTCCCTCAGGACAGGAAATGGAAAATCCAGTCACCATCACTATGGACGGGGATAAGGCCATAACAGCCAATTTCAGTGTGGTCGTCGGGAATCGTGAGTTGGTCATTTCTTCCGGGCCAGGAGGAACAACCAGCCCTGCGCCTGGGTCATATTCCTATCCAAACGGCACCCAAGTGTGGATATCAGCCAATCCAGCCCCGGGGAGCTCCTTTTTCCACTGGACAGGAAATGTGCCTTGGGGACACCAGAGCGACAATCCCATAGGAATCACCATGGATTCGAATAAATCTCTGGCAGCTAATTTCATCTACTCTGGGGATTATTACATCGAGTCTCTGATCTCGGCTCAATTCATGGGAGGAGGAACAGCCCAAAATGTACAGGCTGATGATGATACAGTGACCTACACACTTCCTTTTAATTTTCCATATTTTCGAGAAACTCTTCCTACAGGGTCAAATATATACATATGCACCAACGGCTTTATCGATTTTGCCGTCAACGCAACCGACAACAGTCCTTCGGATAATGACCTGGCCGTAAACCAAAGAATCGCGCCGTGCTGGACTGACCTGACCACCAATGGCTCTGCTCAGTCAGGAGAGGATATTTACATCACAGAGGAGTATGAATATTTGAGTATACGCTGGGTGGCGGAGACGAAGACTCAAGAGCCTGTGAATTTTCAGGTGATCATCTACCGGGATGGACAAATTCAGTTTAATTATAACGGAGGAAATGCTGATTTAAGCAGCGACCCACCGACGATCGGTATCTCAAAAGGAGATGGAACGTATTATAACCTTTCCACCTATAATCATAATACCAGTTTAACCAACGTCAATTCAGACCTTTTTACGCCCGCGGAAATCGATAATCCGCCTAGTGTTCATATTAATAATATGTCAGATGGAGATGAATTTTCCGGCACACCGAATATCGGAGTATCTGCGTCGGATGATAACCAGGTAATAGGGGTAGAGTTTTATGTGGATGATGAGCACTTATATACAGACATGACTTCTCCCTATTATTATGATTGGGACACGTCCACATACTCCGCTGGGGCGCATACGGTAAAAGTCATTGCCTACGACAATATTTACCAGACTGCTGAGGATGAAATATCTGTAACAGTAATAGGATGTTATTTAGACATCTATGCCAATCAAGGGGGAACCACTGACCCGGCTCCGGGAAGCCACAATTACACGTGTGGAACAGATGTTCAGATAACAGCCACCCCCAATGCGGGCTACACGTTTTCAAGTTGGGGAGGAGATGTTCCAGGTGGCCATGAGAATGATAATCCACTGACCCTGACTGTCGATTGGGACATGTGGATAGAAGCTTACTTTAATGTGCAGCCCGGTTATTATGAGCTCAACATCGATGCTGAATACGGAGGCACGACTGACCCGGCACCAGGGTCCTATTCTTATTCTCCTGGTTCACAAGTCACTGTGACGGCTATTCCGGATACGGATCTGGGAGCTTCCTTCTGGTACTGGCAAGGGGACGTGCCTTACGGTCAGGAGTATACCAATCCTTTAGTCCTCACTATGAACAACTATAAAAGCGTAACGGCTAAATTCCAATTCCCAAAAACTTGGACCTTTATGGTCTATCTTGACGGAGACAATGACTTAGAAAGTGCGGCTGTAGATGACTTCCTGGAGATGGCTTCTGTAGGGTCGGATGAAAACATCAATATCGTGGTCCAGTTCGACCGGATCAGCGGGTACGATACGCGCTATGGAGATTGGACATCGACAAAGCGGTTTTACATCACTGAGGGGATGACACCAGAGCCCGGGAATGCGCTTCAAGACTTGGGTGAGCTGAACCATGGCCAATCAGATACATTGATCGATTTTATCAATTGGGGCAGGGAGAACTATCCTGCGAACCATTTTGCCATGATTCTCTGGAACCATGGCGGAGGCTGGCGCGAGTCAAAAGAGGAAAAGCGGAGACAGGTCCAGGAATTGAAAGAGAAGCTTAATTTCAAGGATGTCTGCTGGGATTACACGAATGGATCGGATTATCTAGAAACAGATGAGGTGCGGCATGCTTTTTGGGCGACCTGGTACACTCATTTAATCGGTTTTGACGCCTGTCTTATGGGGATGGTGGAAGTCGCTTATCAGATGAGCGGCTATGGTTCAGTGATGGTCGGGTCTGAAGAGGTGGAGCCTGGTCCTGGCTGGCCGTATGATACCGTCCTTCAGGATTTGGCAAACAATCCCGACTGGGATGAATCAGAGCTCGCGACAGCGATAGTCGACCGCTATTATGAATCCTATGGAGATGATTACACTCAGTCGGCTATTGATTTACAAAATGTGAACAATCTGAATGGGGCAATTGATTCATTCGCGCGGTCAATGATGAGCAATTGGGATTCAGATCAAGACGCTATAAGGAACGAAGCCCAGAATGTGATGACAGAGATTGAGAACACTGTTATCCATGAAAGACATGGAACCTCCTGGCCTGGCGCCCATGGCTTGGCGATTTATTTTCCTCAGACATCAGGAGACTACAATTCAGATTATCCAGACGTAATATGGTTTCCTTGGGATTCAAGCTGGGCGAATTTTCTTTATGAGTTTTATGATTCTATGGGGGGCTCATGGATTGAAATGAGGAGGCTGTGTACACAGCAGTTTGACGTTTCTGAGCACATCGACCTGTATCATTTCTGTGAGTTGATCAACACAGAGAGTGAAGATTTTTATTCGTCTTCTCAGACGACCAATGACTTTATCGGAGGAGGAACCGCCCAGAATATTCAAGAAGATGATGATTATAAAACCTATCCTCTTCCTTTTGATTTTCCCTATTTTGGAGAATTCATTCCGGCTGGAACGGATATATATATCAGTACGAACGGCTATGTGGATTTTGAGAATCCTTCTTCTGACTGGACCAACTCTCTCTCTAAATTGGCGAACAACAGGAGGATTGCTGTCTGCTGGACGGATTTGACGACTGATGGTTTCGCCCAAGCCGGAGAGGATATCTACATTTCCCAGAATGTCGCAGCGACTCCAAAGAATATTTCGGCCACACGAAATCCCGATGATCTAGTCATCCGCTGGGAGGCTGAGACATTGTTCGGTGGGGACCCGGTGAATGTTGAGCTCGTTCTTTTTAATGATGGCCGGATCAAGTTCAATTATGGTGGAGGAAACGCTGATTTTAGCGGACAGCCTCCGACAATTGGCATCTCAAAAGGGGATGGAGTCAATATGTACATATCTTCTTACAATGAAGCGAACAGCTTGACTAATGTTGGCTCAGAAGTGTATGCCACGGCCGTGTATATTCTGACGATCACAGCCGGCTCTGGAGGAACGACCGATCCGTCTCCCGGGGATTATTTTTATGGGCCTTCCGAAAGTGCCACGATCACAGCTATTCCGGATAATTATTATGATTTCGCGTTCTGGAGTGAGGATGCATCCGGTGACAATAATCCAATAACGATAATTGTCGATCAAAATATGTCGATAACAGCGAATTTCCGAAAAATAGATCCACCTTCAGGTCTTTCCGTGCGGCAGGAATTCAATCGATCTCTATTGGCAGGCGAATACATAAATGTCCTGACGTGGGAGCCCAATCCAGCCAACACGAATATTGCCGAGTACAACGTCTATTACATGTTGAGTGGTGTTCCTTACCAATTGGGGACAGTTTCCGCCGACAACCGAGTCTACTGGCACAGAGGTGTGGATAACGCTCTGTCATACACTTACCTTGTCTCCGCAGTGAGCGACAATGGCTTTGAAGGAGAGCCGGTTACCACAACAATCCAAGGAGAAGGCGAGTCTACAGAAACAAGAACGACAAAGTCATCGATAATTAATTTGAATGAGCAGAGCGACAGGACAACAGGGAATGAGGGTCTGATAATCGTGAGGCCCTCTTCAAAAGAAAAAGCTGAAGACATTCCCGAGAAGATCTCTCAACCGTTAAACTTTGCGGCTCATAAGGTATTGGATTATTCTCTTCCCCAAGAGAGATTCATCCATGTCCTCGTTTGGCAGGCCAATCCAGAGAACAAGGATATAGATAAATACAGGATTTATTGCGTGGAAGGGAAGGAGCGGACGCTGCTGGCTGAGCTGGAGTCCGATACTTTTGAATTTAGGCATGAAGAAGTTGAACCGAGCAAGATGTATACGTATGCCTTAGTTGCCGTGGATAAGAAGAAGCTGGAGTGTAAACCTGTGTACACGGAAATTAAATAAGAAGGTCAGGTTTTTTTAAGGATACGGCTAAGAACTTTTGAGTTTCAAGATTCTTCTGAGGATGAATGTGTCCTAGCCACTTAAATAAGTAATGAAATAATGCCTATCTGGATTTTACTATTCTTTCCTCCTCATACTGGCTAAGCGTCCATATCTGAATCTATAATCAGAAAAAATGGCTGAGATTTACGAGTCTATTTTTGCGTCTATAAGAAGACAAGTTTAAAAAGATTCAAGTTCTTTCGGTTGTTTGTCCCCCTCAGAAAGATAAGGATAAGTTGAAAGAAGAGAAAAGAAAACAGATCCGGGAAGAACAGGCATTCCCCATAACTCCGTCCTTAGCCTTGAAACGTGCACTCGAGGACGCGGAGATGAGCCATTTCATCAAAACAAATTTTTCCTATCCCGAGCAAAGAACGCAAATAATCTCGCGGAAAAGATTATCCAGACAGGAGCAGGGAAACAGGTGGATTGTGGAATTCATCGAGAAGATCCCTGTTTCTCTAAACGGGAAAAATGGAATGATGAATATCGCCCGAATCGAAGTTGACCCTTTCAATGGGAAAGTAATTGACCGTCGATTCTTCAAGAATGTATTTTTAGAGGAATATAAGAAAGCGGTTTGCAAGAGGTTTAAGCCGTCTCACCGATGAGGCTATAGGGTCCGCAAGAGGTTATGCGCACATCCACATACCGGCCGATTACATCTTCTTGAGATGTGAAGTTGACAACCTGGTATCCTTCATTCCGTCCGCTGAGGACTTGAGAGTCTTTTTTGCTTCTTCCCAGACAGAGGACTTTCATTGTTTCTCCAATGAGTGAGCTGTTGAACTCGAGTTGAATTTTTTTCTGGAGCGTCTGCACCTTGATGAGCCTCTTCTTTTTTTCTTCAAACGGAACGCTATCTTTTTCCTTGGAGGCGGCCGTCTGTGGGCGAGGCGAGTAGCGGAAAGAGAATATGTTGGTGAACCGGACCTCTTCCAGCACACTCAATGTGTCCTGGAATTCTTCTTCAGTCTCTCCCGGAAAGCCGACGATAATATCCGTGCTCAAACTGATATTCGGCATAAGGCTTCGAAGCATGGTGATTATTTTTAGATATTTCTCTCTCGTGTAGCCTCTGTTCATTCTTTTCAGGACGCTTGTCGAGCCAGACTGGATAGGGAGGTGGAGTTGATGGCACACTTTCTCCGACCCGGACATCGCTTCTGCAGTGTCTTGAGTGAAATTCTTCGGATGAGATGTGATAAACCGGATCCATTCTGTTCCTTCTATGCGATCCACATCTTTTAAGAGGGAGGAAAAACCTTTTCCGCTCTCAGGGTCTTTGTAAGAATTAACATTCTGCCCCAGAAGCTGAATTTCCTTGTAGCCTTTTTTGCTTAAATCCCGGATTTCCTGGATGATGCTCTGGAAGGGTCTGAATTTTTCTCTCCCTCGGGTATAGGGAACAATGCAGTAAGAGCAAAAATTATTACAGCCTTCCATTATGGTCACATAAGCGCTGACCTGTGAGTCCCGGAAAGTCATTTCAGCGGAAAAATCATGAAAATCTGGGCTCCAGCTTGTCGAGATGATTTTTTCCGCATGATTGCTGTGTAAAATCTCGGAAAGCGTGTTGTAGTTATCAGGCCCTATTATGAAATCCACCAAAGGTTTTTTTTCTAGAATCTCAGATTTGTAAAACTGGGCCACACATCCAACAACCCCGATGGTGACATTTTTTCTTTTTTTGAGCGCGGAAAGTCTGCCCAGAAAGGAGTAAAACTTCTCTTCCGATTTTTCCCTCACCGCACAGGTGTTTATTATGATCAAATCGCTCTCTTCAAGGGAATCGGATGGTTGGGCTCCCTCAGCGGCCAAGATTCCCGCTATGCGCTCTGAATCGTTCTCGTTCATCTGGCACCCAAAGGTGCGGATGAAAAATCTCATCTTTTTCAAATCAATGCTCTCTTTTTTTATAGGGATTATCAGTATGACTCTTGAATAATTTACTATATACCAATCTCTGAGCGATGAAAAGTCAGTTTTTTAAACGGGCTATAGTATTATAAATTAGTGAGATTTTTTATGGTTGATTATTCAGAGGTGATGAAATCCGGCTTTTCGACTTCGTCTTTACGCTTGAAAACAGGTTATTTATTGTTATAGTGCAGAGTTTTCGCCGAGGTTATGACTGAGCATTTCTTGGGCATTTTTCAGAGTTGTCTCAGTGATGTGACTTCCAGCCAGAAGCCGGGCAACTTCTGTAATTCTCTCCCTGAAGGAAAGTTTCTTTATAGTCGTAAAGGTGCGTTCCTTATCGATTTTTTTATCAATTTTATAATGATGGGTGGCAAAAGAGGCGATCTGAGGAAGGTGGGTTATGCAGATGATCTGATGCGTGTTGGATAATTTTTTGAGCTTCAATGCCACAAATTCAGCGGTCTTTCCTCCGATGCCGGAATCGATCTCGTCGAAAATCATGGTTTTTAATGTCTCTGTCTCTTTACCGATAGTTTTGAGCGCAAGCATCACTCTGGAAAGTTCTCCGCCGGAGGCAATTTTCCTCAAGGGTCTCAACTCCTCTCCCGGATTCGGGCTTATGAGGAATTCCACTTCTTCAGTGCCACTCTCTTTCATTCTGTCCATAGAATCCGGGCTGGGCGGAAAGCTTTCGATTCTTATCTTGAATCGTGCTTTTTTCATGCCTAAGAGGCTTATTTCCTTTTCCACATTTCTCTCGAGTATAGTGGCACTTGTTTTTCTCGTTTGAGAGAGTTTTTCTGCATGAATCTTGTATTGGTTAAACACTCTTTCAATCTCTTTTTCCAGGTCTGCCAGCTTTTCCTGGCTGGTGCTGAGTTCTTCGTATTCCTGTTTGGCTTTTTCCAGATAGGTGAGTATCTCGTCGACGTTGCTTCCATACTTTCTTTTGAGTTTTTCTATCTGGCTGAGACGCTCCTCGAGCTCTTCTAATTTCTCAGGAGCTGTTTCCTGTTTTTCCTTGAACTTGAGTAAAAAATCGGAAAACTCCTGGATTGTGATGGAAAACTGGTTGATGGATTCTTCAGTCTCTTTAAATGTTTTATCAAAGTCTACGAGGTCGTGGACAGCATTTTGAAGCTGAGCGAGAAGGGAAGAGATCGAATTCTCTTGGTGGTAGGAGATACTCAGAGCTTTTTCCACGAGAGAGCCGATTTTTTCTGCGTTCTTGAGTATGTTCCTGGCACTGTGGAGTTCCTCTTCTTCTCCTCGTTTGAGTTTGGCTTTTTCAATT
>Ga0209636_10000810_pt1 | contig 31209 bp, 26 predicted proteins | sample DeeMarSWOR152_54_FD_187464 | JGI IMG/M metagenome (GOLD analysis project Ga0209636, IMG submission 187464) | Marine sediment microbial communities from White Oak River estuary, North Carolina - WOR-1-52-54 (SPAdes) (version 2) | ecosystem: Environmental > Aquatic > Marine > Intertidal zone >...
GAAGGAGGTCTTTCCAGATGCTGAGGTGTTGAGGTTATCGATGAGCTATCCCTTCCCGGCGAATCTGGTGAAGCAGTTCCTTGCAGGCAGAGAGAGAATCTATGTGGTGGAGGAGAACGATCCTTTCGTAGAGGGCTACGTGCGAGAACTCGGGTTTCGTGTCACTGGAAAGGAGAAAATCCCGATAGACGGTGAGTTGAATTCCTCAAGGCTTGCCGAGAGTCTGGGATTCAAGGAAGGAACGTCCGCACCATCAGTGGACGGAATCCCATCGAGACCCCCTGTACTCTGCCCGGGGTGTCCTCACACAGGAGTCTTCTATGTCATCAACAAGCTGAAACTCATCGCCACGGGAGATATCGGTTGTTACACTCTGGGCGGCCTGCCGCCACTCGATGCCATGGACACCTGCGTTTCGATGGGTTCGAGTATCGGCAATGCTCTCGGATTGGAGAAGGCCCTGGGGCCGTCCATCGCTCATCGGCTGGTAGCGGTGCTTGGAGATTCAACCTTCTTCCACACAGGCATCCCTTCGCTCGTGGACGTTGTCTACAATAGGGGAATGAGCACTGTCATCATCGTCGACAATCGTACCACGGCGATGACTGGCCATCAAGACCATCCAGGAACAGGAAGGACTCTCATGGGTGAGCCGACATCGGTGGTCGACCTCGTCAAGGTATGTAAGGGTCTGGGTGTCAAACACACATATGTGGTCGATCCGCACGATCTGAAGGAAACCGAACGGCTGATCAAGCGAGAAGTGAAGAGAGAAGCTCCATCGGTGGTCATCGCCAGAAGGGAATGTGCGCTGCTCACCAGGAAAAAGGTCTCACCATTCGCAGTTGACGCGCAGAGGTGCACGGGATGCAAACTATGTCTCAGACTGGGGTGTCCGGCACTCACTGTCGTTGAAAAGAAGGCTCGAATCGACCCTCTTCTGTGCACTGGGTGTGGTCTCTGTATCCAAGTGTGCCGTCAGGATGCGATTGCCTAAGGACCTGTTGCGCCGACCCAGATCAATCGGCCGCGACTTCTTCGACTTCCTGTTTCCACCATACTGTGCGGTGTGCGATGCCCTGCTGCAACCGTCTGAACGGATTGTGTGCGAGAATTGTTTCCAGTCGATACGACTGATCACCCCTCCTTTCTGTCAGCGATGTGGACGCCCTTTCAAAACTGGTAGGTCCTCATGCATGCACTGTCAAGATCATACCACAAGCGTGAAAAGAACACGCGCCCTTGGCCTGTATCAAGGAACGCTCTCATCGATCATCCATCTCCTCAAGTATGAGCAGAAGCCTTCGCTCGCCAGACGACTCGGCCTGATGATGAGCACTCTCATCCTGAACGATCCCTGCTTTTCGAGTACTGATCTGATCATTCCGGTACCACTCCACCCTATTCGTGAGAGAGAACGGGGCTATAACCAAAGCAGGCTCTTAGCCCGCGCCATGAGCGAGTCAACAGGATTCCCTCTGGCGTCTGACGTTCTCATGAGAAGAAGGAACACCAGATCGCAGACGGATTTCCCCCCAGAGGAGCGACCCGACAACGTAGCCGATGCCTTCGCGGTCAGAAGGCCTGAAGTAGTGGAAGGAAAGAGAGTTCTTCTCGTGGATGATGTAACGACTACCGGTTCGACATTTCACTTCTGCGGAACTGCCCTTCTTGCGGTCGGTGTACAGGAAGTCTACGCAATCAGTTGCGCGATCGCATAGGCGTTGAATAAGGCCGGTCGTGCAGAACGGAGCACTGACAATCTAGGTTGGCCGTAGCATGGGTTGGAGCGCAACAGGGTGCTCTCAACGCAGAGAAGTCCTCAGTAGCATGCACCGATGGCTGAAACAACCCAGTCCATCAGCGGTGAGGTCGACACCACATGAAGGGAAAGGGTCAGCTGGAGGAGGCCCCGATCGATAGACATAGCTTACCACATACACAGCGTCGGCGTTACTGATTTTGCCATCATCATTTGCATCATAACAATCTCTGCACTCGCACTGCCCCGCACGGTAAATGTAGCCGATGATACATATGGCATCTGCCACGCTGTGTACCATGTCTCCATTAGCGTCTGCACGGATGAACTCCCGGGTCTCACAGATGTGCGTCATGGAAAGAGTAACCGCGCTCACCGTGAGAACTGGTTCATTGATTTCCGGCGAGAAAGCCTCCACGGCCGGAGTGATCACCGCCACCGATGGAGAGATGCTATCGACCAGAGGTTCTGCAGGTTCACTTAGACACGAATTCCCGGATGAGTCGAATTTCACGAGAAACAGATCGTAGAGGCCCGTCCCAAAGCTCTTTGCCTCTCCTGCTATCACATATGCGCCATCCCGTGCGTGAATCAACGAGTACGCGCCGTCAACGCTTATTCCTCCCACAAATCGTGTCCACTCGTGGCTCCCGGTTGAGTCGTATTGCACCAGAAGCACATCCTGACAGGTCGCGCCGAAGCTGCGGGTCGTTCCGGCCAGGGTATATCGGCCCTCTTCAGTCTGGATAAGGGAGAGGGCTCGGTCGACATCGGTACCGCCAAGTCTTCTTGTCCAGACGTGATTCCCCCAGGAGTCGAGCTTCGCGAGAAGTACATCATAATTCGTCTCGCCGGAACCGAATGTCTCTCCTGCAACTGCATATCCCCCGTCCTGCGTCCCGACGAGAGAGTAGGCGACATCGGCAGAGCCATCTCCGACACTCCGAGCCCACTCGAGAATCCCAGACCCGCTGAACTTGCAGATGAGAATATCACTCTGCTCAGTTCCAAAGCTCCGTGTCTCTCCTGCAATCACATATCCACTGTCCGCAGTCGGGACGAGACAATACGCGACATCGTCTTCGGAACCGCCCACAGTCCATGCCCATTCCCAGTTCCCAAGAGAGTCGAACTTCGCCACTAACACATCTGCAGAGCCCGCTCCGTCACTCTGCGTACTCCCCGCTATCAGATACCCTCCGTCTTCCGCCCGCGCAAGATAATGGCCCACATCATCGTCCAATCCGCCGAGCGTCCTCGCCCACTCAAAACCCCCTGCAGAATCGAATCGGAGAACGAGTACATCCTTCGATCCTGCTCCAAAGCTCTGGGTCTCCCCCGTAACTACATACCCCCCGTCCGCGGTGACAAGCAGGGCATGAGCCATCTCATCGCTCGTTCCACCTGCAGTTCTTGCCCACTCCAAGTACCCAAGGGAATCAAACTTCGCGAGGAGCACATCGTATCCCCCTCCATAACTGTCGGTGAACCCTGCCATTGCATAGCCTCCGTCTGCAGTCTGACCGAGTGAGTGGCCAATATCGTAGCCGCCTCCCCCTGCGACCCGCACGAATTGACTCTGTGGCCCGACCGGCGTTGTGAAAAGGAGAAGTAAGGCGACACCTGCTCCATTCTGGACACACCTTCCCAGATGCGCGAGTGCCTTCGCCTCTGGAGAGTGAGCTTCACTGTGTCCCGAGGAATCGGGAGAAAAGGAATGCGAATACCCGTGCATATTGCTCGCCACCCCTGAATCTGCGGAACGGGAGTCGATGACTCCCTTCCCACTCCCAAAAATATAGACAGATTCTGCGCCGGTGTCAATGGGTTCAGTTCCCGCTGGCTACTCAGACCAGACGGTCTCCCTCCTCTGCCAGGACAGCGCGGCTACGCGCCAGACCTGAAGGCTAAGAAAGATAACGGATAAGAACCTATTTTAAATATGATGGTCTAAATAGTAAGCATAAGTTGCTTTTTCACAAAAACTTGTCTGTAACCATGTCCTGGGACCGGAGGTCAGCAGATTCCGTCCGGCATTCCATCGACCTTCTCACGAAAAGTCGCATCGGTCCTGTACAACTCGGAAGACTGCAGCGAGAGGCCATGGCCAAACAAGCCCTGCAGGAATGCAATAGTCGCCGCCTGCGATATGGTCAACTCGTACTTCTCCGCAATGAATTGCAGGCGGTCTTCATACTCAGGATTCTGTGGCAGTTCGATCTCGATGTACTCTCCTTCGAGGACGCCGAGATCGAGGTGTGATTCGCCCTCTACCCACGCCTCGAACTCAGTCTCATTCAGGCCGTGTTCGAAGATTCTCCTCAGGGTAAGCTCTTTCGTGGGGTACACTCCTGCCTGTGCAAACAGATCAAGATAATGATGGTACTTCTTTGGCACTCTCACTCTCATACGCACACTCCTCACCTCGTCAGAGGATTTCTGACAATGTATTGTCTGCTTACACCAATCCAGGCAAGAGCTCCGGCTCGCCCATCCACTTCAATCCCTGAAGAAGACCACAACCGTGGAGAATGCGGTCGCCTACTCGGGTGCATTCTGCAGCCAGATCTCTGCAGCTTGAGGATCCTTCTCCCTGGGAAGAAGCGTGATTGCATCGTGCGGACACACTGCCCTGCATACACCACACCCGAAGCACTTCACCGGATCGATGTACACTTTTCCGAGCGCAGACGAGTAGAACTGTGCACCGAACTGGCATTGACTCATGCAGGATTTGCATCCAGTGCAGAGTTCCCAATCCACCCTGCAGATATATTCAGCTCTGAAGAAGTATGGAGTACCTCCTTTCTCAATGTAGAGTTTGTATGCCATGCAGTCGCGATCACAGTTGCACACGCCGATCACATACGGCGTCACGCCCGTCCATATACTGTGCATGAGCCCTTCCCGATCATAGTTGCGGAGTATGGTCTTGGCCTCACTCTTATCGAGTACTTCGAGAGACGAAGAAGCATCGGGGAATTTGCCGAGTATACCCCATTTGTCCATTCCTAAGCCAAAACAGTATCTCTTATCGGCCTTCCCTATGGAAATGAACCTGCAGCCGCATGGAAGGCGCGTGATGGAATCGACCAGGTCTATGACCGTTTCCACATCCTCAATAGGTATGACCTGGCCGAAATGCACTCTCTTCCGACGCTCAAGAATCTCCTCCTGGGTGAGCTCGGGTGCGGCTGTGCCGCCGCTCTCTTGCGAATCCGTGGCCTCTGCGATTCCTGTGATCGCCGGCATCATGAAACCTTTCCAGAAGCGGAGATTCCACTCCAGCCGTGTTTTCGCCTTTACGACCCTCGTCTGCTCGGAAGAGAGCTCCTCGTGAAGCAATTCTTCGGCGTAGTTCTTCATCTGGAGATACCACTTCTTCCCCTCCCCGTGTTCAGTACAGAACTCACACATTGCTATCCTCCTCGTTCACGCTTCTGTGCCCTGCTTGGCGACCTGCGCCTTCGATGCTCACCCTGGTCTCGCAGAGGCACACGGAGATAGAGCTGGAATCTCATCACCAGGCGTCTCTCTCGCGGCTCGCGCTGCGAAGGGCGCGTGAGGGCGGTTCACACGGAGCAGGTCCACCCCGGTACACGTAGGTGACGATGTACAGAGCATCCGCGATGGTGAATCTCCCGTCATTGTTTACATCCCCGTCGCCACAAGGAGTAGACCCGCCTCGATAGATGAAACCGACGAGATACGTCGCATCGGCCACCGTGACCCTTCCATCTCCGTTCACGTCGCCGCAGTCGAAGAAGAATCCCCAAATCGTGATGTCATCGATGTACCAGCCCTCTTTCGCCACACCCATATCGCTTCCAAACCTGAATCTGAACCGCACCTGCCCCGAGTATCCAGAGAGGTCGAACTCGGTGTCAGACCAGCCGTATGTCCCGGAGAAACATGGAGTACCCTCTGGAAAGGGCCCTTCAGCGCCACCGATGATAGTGTACGGATAGCCTTCCCTTGGCTCGATCTGTTGCCAGCCACTGCCATCATTCACTTCTACGATCGCACCATCCCACGCAACGTTATCCGACGCAGTCTCAGCGTCGATCCAGTGCCAGAAAGAGAGAACAGAAGCTTCTCCGACTGCTATCTCAGGAGTAACCAACCCTGCATCGAGGTAATTGGAGTAGGGGTCCGGTCCGTCGTCACCACACTTCCAGCTGCTTCCTCCTCCCAACGTATGGTTCCTCTGGGAGGTCAGATGCCACTCGTCCAGGTAGCCGGGGGTGATGAAGTCGTGACTCCACCCGCTCGCTCCCTGCTCCATGTTATCGTAGAAGGCCCAGTTCTCTCCGATGGCAAGCGAGAATGAGTCTGCGGTCGTGTACCAACCTCCGGCAGTGATCTCCATAGAGAACTGAACGAGGTGGTACGCGGGGCACGCACCATCGACGGTCAGACTGAATGGAGTAGTGGACCGCACCGTATCGCCTGGCAGTATTGTGCCAAATTGCGCCGTTCCTACATGTATGGTAACTTGTGGATCAGCGGTTGACAGCTCCGCGGACACAGACGCCACCTTTCCGGACACGCCCGAGCCGATGCTTCCCAGCCCAGTATTCGCCAGGATGATATCCATATCGACTGTTTCGCCAGGGTCAGCGTTCATGTCGCCATTCCCGGTAGCAGTGTCAACCACTGTGTGTGCGAAGAAACAGACCACCGGCTCTTCGACCACCAACGCCAGTCCGTCTATCCAGCTGCATCCGTTCGCTGCGGATACACTCAGGGTGAAGGAAATGTGATGCCCTCGAGGACATGAGGAGAGGACCGAGAAGTCGAAATCATCGAGACTGGCGGCGGACGAGTCGGGATAGATATCACCGTATTCCTCATTTCCATCGACCACGGTCACGAACGGATCCGTGGTCGTCAACACGGCAGCTACCGAAGGTAAGATCTCTCTTCCCCTGTTCCTAAGGGTGATGTGCAGTTCGATCGTCTCGCCAGGGTCCACCGTCTCACTCCCATCCCCACTACTCTCCCCAACCATATCATCATCTACTGTGCAAGAAGCAACGGCGATCTCTCGCCCGAGGTCAAGGAGAGGATCGCCGAGCAGGGTCATTCCGTAGAACCATGGCCTTGACTGTTCTCCCACCTTCGCGAACCATTCTTTAAACGCTTCACCCAGCGTCTTGTTTTCCCTCAGTGGCCCGTAGAACTCGTCGAAATAGAGCATGCTACCGGTCTTCGTGCTCCCAAGGGCAGCCAGTCCATAAGCTGGATTGAAGACATACCATCCTCCCATATAATCCACTTCCACATATCGAGCGTTGGAGCACGCGAACAGGTTGTAGAAGAAGGCTTGGGGATCTCTCTGAAGGATTTCGAAGTTGTTGAAGTGATCCCAGTCTGCGCCCGAAGCGTACTTGAATGCGTGCACCCAAGGGCTGGAGTGGGCACACACTTGAATCAATTCGTAGCCGTCGTCCAGTCTCATGGAGTAGTCAGTAGCCATGGTAATCTCGGAATCGGCCACTACGGTTCTCTCCCAGTACGCCAATCCCAGATTCTGTGACCACTCTTCGTCACTTCCGGCCCAATCATCGTCGATATAGAGAAGTGCGCGCTTCGGGAGCGTGGTTGCGCCAGCCCTGTACTGATGGTTTCGCTGGAAGTAGCTCTGAAGCAGGGATACCTCGTCTGCACCCCCGAGGGTACAGGGAGACGCCGTCAGTCTGCCAATCCAAATATCTGGCTCCAGACTCCCCCCGTGGGCATCGAAGATCCCATCCGAATCCCCGTCCCCCCACGTTCCATCCAGGTCCATGTAGTAGAGGTCTATGGGAAACTCCTCGTGCTCCCACTCGTCCATCTCATACCATGCAACGGGGAGGTCTCCAACAAGGAGAGAGCCGACCAGCGAATCGGGCGGGAGTCCCTGCAGAAAGGTGCGCAAGTCAACTGGCGCTCCTCCGGACGTGGTATAGAGAGAAACCGAGTAACCGTCAGCCTCAATATCTGAGACGTACTGCAACAATGAACTGTGAATGCTCGGGTACAGGGCGTTGTGTACGATTATCGCAACCAGAGACGAATCAGACTTCCTCGTCCCACTATCATATGCCCTGTCGATCCTGAATTCTTCGGTCTCCTCTCGCATTGCTGCGTACTCCTCATATGTCATTGGCTCTCTGCCCAGAGGGTCTACCCAGCGCAGCAGCTCAATGTCCTCGATCGCGTAATGCTCCTTCCCGTGGTGCTGAGACGCTCCAACGGCAAGGGACACAACCGTCACAAGAAGCGCCTGAACCAAAGACCTCCTCCACATCTCACACCTCCTTCAACACCCTGCGGTTTACCCTGGACTGAAGACACTTCTGGCTGGTGCATGATATACAGTAATAATGACGCACATTCTTGTGGTGGCGTTCGCAGACTGCCCTCAGGGAAAGTGATCCAGCAGGTACCGTGTACCCGGATTCACAAAACGCGCCTCTGAAGCCGGCATCAATCGCCAGCTCGGTTCCCATCATCATCTGCGCACCACACAGGCTGACCACCCAAGGGCGATGAGAGACATCCTCCTCTCTCAAACACAATAATATACCGGTATCTTCCGGATCTGTCAACTCATCTCCTCTCTGTGAACTCCGAAGAAGTCTGCGGTTGCGAAAGCACAGGCTCAGCACCCGAACAACCCAATCTGGAGAGCGAAAGGGAAACCACCACAGCCCATCGAGGACCCCATACCATTTCCCTTGTCTATGCTCTCATGAATTCCATGGGGGTTATTCCGGAGTCTCGGACTCAACGATCCGCAACGGAATCCTTTTTGTAGTGAAGGTCGTCGCGTTCAGGATGATCCAGATTGTAGTGCAGCCCGCGCGATTCCTTGCGCCACAGAGCGCAGTTCGTGATCAAGTGGGCAACGGTGACGAGGTTCCTGAGCTCCACAGAGGAGACAGCGATGCGATGGGCGCCGTAGAGCTCTTCGATTCTCCTCCTCAACGCACCAATCTCCCGCGAGGCGGTCTTCAGACGCTCGTCTGACCTTACTATGCCGACATAATCCCACATTACCTTGCGCAAACGCGCACAGAGTCTTTCAATCGTTTCCCTTCCGAGTTCCTCCTCTTTTAGGATCGGGGGGACTATTGTGGGATGCGTCATTTTCTTCCCTATTCTCTCCCGTGCATGCATTCCAGCTCGCTCCGAAAAGACCAGGGCTTCCAGGAGGGAGTTCGAGGCGAGTCGATTCGCACCATGAACTCCGGTGCACGCGGCCTCGCCAGCGGCGTACAGGTTCTCCACAGTTGTCCGTCCGTGGAGATCCACCGATATTCCTCCACAGACGTAGTGTGCGGCAGGGACCACTGGAATGGGTTGCTTGGTGATGTCTATTCCCAGAGAAAGACATGTATTGTGGATCTGAGGGAATCTGGATGCTATACGTCTCGCACCAATAGAGGAGAGGTCCAACCAGACGAATTCTTCACCGCTTTTCTTCAGTTCATTGTCAATGGCTCTGGCAACTATGTCTCGTGGTGCGAGGCACCCTCGTGGGTCGTAGTCTTCCATGAACGTTTCCCCTCTTTGGGTGCGGAGTACCCCGCCCTCCCCTCTCACAGCCTCAGATATCAACAGCTTCCGACCATCGATCTCTCTTCCGAACAGGGAGGTCGGGTGAAACTGCATGAATTCCATATTTCGGATTTCGGCGTTCGCCCGGTACGCCATCGCGACTCCATCTCCCGTAGCGATTTTGGGATTCGTAGTGTGACAATAGACCCGTCCGCAGCCTCCAGTCGCAATGAATGTAATCTTCGACAGAATGCCTTCAAGCCGACCCCTTCGCAGCACCCACGCGCCCAAGCACCTGTTCCCTTCAGTAATCAGCTCGAACGCGAGACAATTCTCCATCACCCTGACGGTGGGTTTCGACCTCGTCGTCGCCACGAGCGCTCGTTCAATTTCTCTTCCAGTGAAATCCTTTGCGTGTACGATTCTTCTCTTGGAGTGACCTCCCTCCATTCCGAGATCGAAGGCCGTCGCCGACTCCTGGCTCACTTTTGTGAACTGAACCCCGAAGTCTCTCAATTCCTTCACCAATCGGGGACCCTCACTCACCATTATTGTCACGGCCTCCCCATTGCTCAGGCCCGCACCCGCTCTCATCGTGTCTTCACCATGGTCGTCGAACGAATCCTCTGGGTCGAACACAGCCGCAATTCCGCCCTGTGCGTAGTTGGTATTCGACTCGGTGTCCTCTTTCTTCGTCACCAGAAGCACCTTTCCGAACTCCGAGACCTCGAGCGCAAAGATAAGCCCGGCCATTCCACTGCCGAGCACAAGGAAGTCTGTCTCCAGCATTGGGGTCCAGTTGAATTTCGGTCTCAAATGGAATGTTCAAAAATCATGATCACGTGTCTCCTATTGATGCACAGAAATTCGGACGAGTAGACGAGTTTTCCATCCTTGTTGTAAATCTTGCAGTTCGTGACTGGGATGAAGTCCGTCTTCTGCGATGTTGAGGCCAGCATGTCACTCAGGCGGGTTCCTCTCACGAGATGGACGGTACCCTCGATTCTGTGCGGCACGGTACTGAATATTATCACATCTATGGGCTCCTTGCTTCCTTTCATCTCGCCTCCTGTCCCTACGCAGTCTCTCCGGTACTTGCGCAGTTTGCCCATTCTTGCAAACAGTTAGTCTAGTGTCAAGAGCGATTTCGAAAAGAGGTTAGATGGACTCTCTCATACCCATTCTGTAACGGAATCAAAGGACGCCCCCGAGGGAAACTTGCCACGTTGAAGCGAGAGCAAAGTCAGTCCCTGGGTGTGACCGCGGCCGATCCATGCGAAAGGCGTGCCCTTGTCTCAGTCTGAGAGTCCCGCTCAAGGTTGACCGATACGAACCCTCCGGCGAATGCAGTGAACGGCAGGACGTCGCGTCTTCTGCTCTTCTGAAACCAGGTGCAGCCCCGGATAGACTTGGCATGCTTGACTTTTTCGGCCCGTTTTCTTAAATAGCACTGATGTCGAGAAGCAAGAGCAAAAGGAAGAGGAAACAGCACCGCAAAGAATTGAGGTGGAAGCAGAGGAGAAAGAGGAAAGCTGCCGCTCGTAAATAGCGTTATGGGAAAGACGATAGTGGAGAAGATCCTCAGTAAGGCCTCTGGGAGCGATGTCCATCCTGATGAGAGAATCTGGGCTCATGTAGACCTCGTAACAATGAGGGATTTCGGTGGACCCAACGTGGTATTGGAATACAGGAATTCATTCGGACAAAGACCACTGTATGATCACGAGAGTGTCGCCATCACGTTTGATCTGCACGTCCCTCCGCGAGATGACAGGGTGGCTGCCAATCAGAAGATGTTGAGAGAATTTGCAGAGCAGGAAGGAGTGACGCTTTTCGATGTTCATTCCGGTGTGGGACAGCATGTGCTCTTCGAACACGGTTTTGTGAAACCCTGGGAGGTGGTCATTGGTACGGATAGCCACATGAACCTGCTTGGAGCGTTTGGCTGTTTTGCGACTGGTGTGGGAACAACAGACATCGTAGGTGCACTGGCAACTGGTAAGTTGTGGTTCAGGGTGCCGCACACGTACAGATACATGGTGGATGGCACACTGCCACACATGGTGAGTGCGAAGGACGTGATATTGAGGATACTGAAGGAGGTCGGTACAGACGGCGCGGCGTACAAGGCAGTGGAGTTCGCCGGTGCAGTAGTGGACAGAATGAACCTTTCCGAACGGATCACACTCACCAGCATGGTCACCGAGATGAGTGGGAAGATTGGCTTTGTTCCACCTAACAAATCGGTAGTTGGATTCCTCAGCCAGCGCGTCAAATCTGAAGTGCAATCCATATGGGCTGATGAGGACGCACAGTATGAACGTGTACTTTCCTTCGATGCGACCGAATTACAGCCACAGATTGCGTGTCCGGATTCTCCGGACAATGTGATGGATGTCAGATCGGTGGCTGGCACCAAGATCGACCAGGCATTCATAGGGTCCTGTACGAACGGAAGATATGAGGACCTCAAGGCGGCCGCAGACATCCTGAACGGAAGGCATGTGAAGCCAGGAGTGAGACTCATCGTCGTTCCCGCGACTATGGAGGTTGCCAGTCAGGCCGTCAGAGAGGGGCTGTATGACATCTTCCTTGAGGCTGGTGCAGTCGTGCCTAACCCTTCGTGTGCACTCTGTACATACGGCCACCCGGGCATTCTCGCATCTGGAGAAGTGATGGTGTCGACCAGTAATCGCAACTTCATCGGGAAGCTGGGAAAAGGGGGCAAGGTGTACTTGGCTTCTCCAGCGACCGCCGCAGCCTCCGCAGTCAGAGGCGTCATCACAGATCCAAGGGACATATGAGAGTGGCCACAAGAGGCAGGATCTGGAAATTTGGCGATGACATAGATACCGATCAGATTTTCCCGGGTAAGTACCTTACCCTCACGGACAAGTCTGAGATGGCCCGGCATGCAATGGAGGGAGTGCCGGGAAGGACTTCGTTTGCCGAGTCGGTTACGCCGGGAGACGTCATCGTAGCGGGAAGGAATTTCGGATGCGGATCATCGAGAGAACATGCGGCTGTGGCGATCAAGGGTACTGGCATCGCTGCAGTGATCGCGAAGTCTTTCGCGCGCATCTTCTACAGGAACTGCGTCAACATGGCATTGCCCATCCTCGAATGCGATGCAGTAGATGAGTTGGCAGAGGGCGACACTGTCGAAGTCGATCTTCGCAAGGGAACGGTGAGGAATCTCACGAGCTCGAGAGAGTACTGCTGTTCTGGGCTTTCGGGATTGGAGTTTGAAATCCTCGGAACCGGTGGGCTCATAGAGTACCTGAAGAAGCATTTCCTCAAGGCCGATGCGTGAACAAGAAATAGAATCTATTTTCCCCGAAGCGCATCACATCCGTAAGCCGGACTTGAGAACGGCGGTCTTTCGCGCCTGGTTACTCGGCATCGAAAAAGGTGGATGGCACAGGATCGATACCATACCGTTTACGCTCCTGATTCCCGGCTGCGGTATTTCTCTCGTGCAGCACACGAGAATCGTCACCAGAATGGCCATGAGCATTGGAGATACGATCGGTGAAGTCAACACGGACTACCTCGTTGCGGGAGGTCTCACCCACGACGTGGGAAAACTTCTTGAGTACCAAGGCAAAGGTAAGGAATTCCAGAGGAGCGAGATCGGGAGACTCATCCGCCATCCGGTCTCGGGCTATGCTCTCGCAGTCGAGGCTGGCCTTCCCCTAGAGGTATGCCACATCATTGCGGCTCACTCTTCTGAAGGTGAGAGTGTTGAACGGAGCAAAGAAGCGATCATCATCCATCACTGTGATTTCATCCACTTCGAGATCGTGAAATCGTTGACATGAGGCTTTACGAACACGAAGCAAAATCGATCTTCAGAAGTCTTTCCATTTCGACTCCGCAATCTGTGCTCGTAGGTAGTCTCTCCGAGCTGAGAAAGGTGACGTTCCCGGTGGTGCTCAAGGCGCAGGTTCTCCTCGGAAGAAGAGGAAAGGCGGGGTTGATACAGGGCGCTGATTCACTCGACGAAGCTCTGAGCATACTGCAGGATATGATCGGAAAGCGGTTCGACGGGCACGAAGTCAAGGCGGTATTGGTCGAGGAGAAAGTCGATGTGGAGAAGGAGTATTACTGTGCCGCAACCATTGACAGGATTCGTCACAGGCCACTGCTCATCACTTCTGATCAAGGTGGCATGGAAATCGAAGAGATTTCCAGAGTTCATCCAGAGACAGTTCACAAAAGGCATTTCGAACCCGGGGAGAAGATCGAACCATACGTCGGAAGGGAGATGGCGTCGCGTATAGAGCTGAAGGGTGAGAGACTTGTCGAAATGGGCGCCGTGTTGACGAAGATCTACACTATGCTTGTCGAGTACGACTGCAAGTTGGTAGAGATCAATCCACTTGTCATTACGACGGATGGAAGGATATTGGCCCTGGACGCAAAGGTGGACCTCGACGAAGATGCGATGTACAGGCATTCGGAATTGAGGAGATTGGGCATTGAACCGCGACATGAGGTTGGCGAGCTCAATGAGAGAGAGAAGATCGCAAAGGCAGCTGGTGTTCCTTACGTAGAGCTTGACGGAGACATAGGCACGTTTCCTGGGGGAGCCGGCTTTGGCATCGCAGTGCTCGACCTCATCTCCCACTTTGGGGGCAAGGCTGCCAACTTCATGGACTCAGGTGGAGCTCCATCCCAGGAGAGGTTGAGGTTGATGATCGGCTTGCTCATGGACAATCCAAATGTCAAGGTCGTTTTCGGGGCGAGATTTGGTGGCATATCACGATGCGACGACTGGGCGAGGGCCGTGGTCCAGTACGTAACAGAGACGAGACCGAGTAAGCCAATGATCATGCGTATGGTCGGCAACATGGAGAAAGAGGGCTGGGAGATCTTTGACGAGGCCAGAAGGGTCGACCCCGAACCCTTCAAAAACATCAAAATCTATCGATGGGATACACCAATCGAGGAAGTCATCAAGGAAGCCATACGGGTGGCGAGAGGGATGTAGTCCGTGGCGATCATCATAGATGAAAAGAGCAAGGTCATTGTGCAGGGGATCACCGGAAGGAATGCCTCTCTGCACACGAAATTCATGCTTGACTATGGTACGCAAGTGGTCGGAGGTGTCACGCCCGGCAAGGGTGGCGAGGAAGTTCACGGGGTGAAGGTATACGATACGGTACGAGCATGTGTGAATGATCACCCGGATGTGACGGTGTCCAGTGTGTGGGTACCCCCCAGATTCGCAAAGGACGCAATTCTCGAGGCGATAGACGCCGGTGTCAGAACGGTCATTGTGATCACCGAGAGAATACCGGTGCATGATATGCTTCAGATCAGGAGGAGGGCCGATGAGCTCGGGGTCCTCGTCATAGGCGGAAACACTCCTGGAGTGATCAGTCCGGGCAAATGCCTGGTGGGCATGTTGCCGAAGGTCGTCTTCACTGCAGGGAATATCGGCACGGTGGCCAGAAGCGGAGCAATAACGTATTACATCGCCAATTCTCTCACGCTCTCTGGATTCGGTGAGTCCACATCCGTAGGCCTCGGGGGAGACCCGATTCTGGGGTCTAACTTCGAGACCGTACTGAGACTCTTTGAGGAAGATCAGGAGACGGATGGCATCGTGCTTGCGGGAGAGATTGGCGGGGTCTATGAGGAACTCGCCGCGCCTTTCATCCGTGAAATGAAGAAGCCGGTAGTGGGGTATATCGCCGGAGTGGTCGCACCTCAGGGTAAGAGGCTGGGCCACGCAGGAGCAATAATAGAGGGTGAAATGGGCACGGCAGACAGCAAGATCAATGTCCTAAGGGAAGCAGGAGTCTCGATCGCGAAGACTCTGAGTGAGATCCCGGAACTGATGAGGCAGCGGCTATGACCACAGTCCCGATTCTGTCGTTTCTGCGCTCCAGTTCTTGCGATGCTGGTCAAGTCTTCGTGCGTATCGCTGCGATCACGAGGAGTGCGGACTGTACGGTGGAATCCTGGCCATGAAAACCTTGCCTCGACCTCTGGGTGCGCGCCTTAGGAGATGTCCTCGATCGATGTATTTCAGCCATCAGGAGGTGGTATGCGTTGGAAGACCGCTATCACGAAGGTAGAGCCGAACCATATCGTAACAAGAGGTTACAGACAGGAAGAGTTGATAGGGAATCTCCCATTCTCGAGTTCGGTTTGGCTCCTCCTGACAGGAAGCCTGCCCAGTCAGAAGGAGGCGAAGCTGTTCGATGCGATTCTCACCTCCTCAATCGACCACGGAGTGACTCCTCCCACGACACTGGCCTCGAGGACCGTTGCTTCTGCAGGCGTACCTTTGCCGACTGCCGTCGCGGCTGGCGTGCTCGCGGTCGGTGACGTACATGGAGGAGCGATTGAGGACTGTGCACGCTTTCTGCAGGATGGCGTTCAGAAAGGAAAGAAAGAGAAGAAGTCGATGGAGGCGGTCGCGAGTGAACTCGTGAGTGCACACAGACAAACCGGCAAGAGGATAGCCGGATTGGGCCATCGCCTCCACACAGAAGACCCGAGGAGCGACCGACTCTTCGCTCTTGCAGAGGAGCTTGGACTGCATGGGGAACACTGCAGATTGCTCAGGTGTGTGCAGGACGAACTCTCAAAAACCTCAAGGCCACTGCCAATCAACGTTGACGGTGCAATCGCGGCACTCATCTCCGATCTGGGTTTCAGCTATAGCCTGGGAAAAGCGTTCTTTCTCATCGGTCGAGTGGCTGGATTGGTTGCACATGTATACGAAGAGATGACGAGAGAGAAGCCGATGAGGCGACTCTGCGATGTAGATGTCGAGTATGATGGACCCTGGGAGAGGGACTTCCCATAGGAGGAGCGATGGAGATTCTTTTCAGCGGTGAACGGGCCTTCCGTCATCTGAAGAAGCTAACCGTGGGACTCGGCCATCGTCCCGCGGGTTCGGACGAGGAGAGGAAGGCGGCTTCCTACATAAAGGGAGAATTCGAGAAATATGGACTGGTTTCGACGTACCAGAACGTGCCAATCACTACGTATCGACCGAAACTCGGCAGACTCCAGGTCCTGGAACCGAAGCTCGGAGAAGTTCCCTGCGAGGTCGTGGGGCTTTGCGCGCCCACTCCCGCGCGCGGTGTCGTTGGTGAGCTCAGATTTGTGGAAACAGGTGATGAGGAATACCTTTCCGGCAACCTCAAGGGGAAAATCCTTCTCATCATCGGACCTGTGCGCTACCCCAAGTATGGACGCTTGATGAAGATGCGGCCCAGAGGACTCATCATCATGGAGTCCGAGGTGGGAAAACCGCCGAGCAGGGTGGAGATCCTGCCGGAGTGGAGAAAGAGATTCGGTGGTGCACCGATGTTGAGGATATCGCTCGAAGACGGTCTCAGGCTCTTGAAAGAGAATTCAAAGGTGGTCAAGATTGAGGCGGACTTCAGCGAAAGAAAGGGCCGGTCCGCCAACGTCATAGGAGAATTGACAGGAAGGAGAATCCCCGAGGAGATCGCAATAATAGGTGGCCACTACGATTCCTCACCAGGCGTTCAGGGTGCGTCAGACAACGCGAGTGGCACCGCCATTGTGCTTGAGCTTGCGAGAGTATTCAGCACCCATGGGTCTGCGAGAACTCTTCGGTTTGTGGCATGGGGAGCGGAAGAGCTTGGTCTCAGGGGTAGTGTACACTACGCCAGACAGCTTGCAAGAATGGCCGCACGCCACGGGGGACGTATGGCGTCGGAAGACGCAAAGAAGCCAACGGAACTGGAGAAGCACAGACTCTGCGTGAATTTGGATGTCCATGGCATCATCGTGGGGAAGAACCGAGCTTCGATCCTGGGACCTCAGGACCTCATCTCCTCCGTGAGACTGCTCTCGAAGGAGCGCGGCCCAGCCATTGAGGTCGTAGAAGATGTTCACTCATCTGACAGTACCGCTCTCTCAAAGATTGGCGTACCATCAATCAGTTTCACACGCCACGAATGCACGGCTGTCTATCTGCACACGCCTCTCGACAAGATCGACTACCTCGATGCAGAACATCTTCAGATGTACGGCGAGTTCGTAGAAGTCTGGCTGAAGAGGCACGTCGCAGATGCACTGTCATTTCCCTTCGAGAGAACCATTCCTGATCCTCACCGGAAGAAGATAGAGGATTACTTCACAAATCGGCTGGGCGTAACGCTCGAGGCAACGTAGGATGACGATAGCTGAAAAGATATTGGGAGCGGCATCGGGGAAAGGGAAAGTGAGTCCCGGTGAGATTGTCAACGCCAGAGTCGACCTCGCTATGTCTCACGAAAATGGCGCACTGGTCATAAAGAACTTTCTCAAGATAGGAGTCGAAAAGGTGTGGGACCCCGAAAGGATAGTGATCCTGTTCGATCATCGGGTTCCAGCCGAGTCGCAGAGAACTGCCATTGGACATAGAGAAGTGAGGGAGTTCGTGAGAATTCAGGGCATAAAGCACTTCTACGACATGCGGGCAGGAATATGTCATCAGATCCTCCCAGAAAAGGGACACGTGCGCCCAGGAATACTTCTCGTGGGAACAGATTCCCATACAACCACGCATGGCGCATTCGGTGCCTTCGGGACAGGAATTGGTGCCACGGAAATGGCTGCAGTGTGGGCGACGGGGGAGATCTGGCTCCGGGTGCCCACGACTCTCAGAATCGAGCTGAGAGGAGAATTCCAGCAGTGGGTCTCTGCAAAGGACGCGATTCTCTACATAATCGGTGATCTGAGAGCAGACGGAGCCGACTACAAGGCCATTGAGTTCTATGGAGATGCGGTTGAGAAAATGAGCGTGGCGTCCCGAATGGTCCTTTCGAATCTCTCTATGGAGATGGGAGCGAAGGTGGCTTTCGTGCCCCCTGACAAAAAGACAGAAGACTACGTGGCTTCCCGGAGTAGACTCCCATTCGCTCCCGTGTCGGCAGATGCGGATGCTTCCTACGAGAAAACCCTGACGTACCACATGAGCGAACTCGAACCGCAAATCGCCTGTCCTCACCAGGTGGACAATGTGAAGAATGTTTCAGCAGTGGAGGGAATTCCTATCGACCAAGCTCTTCTCGGGGGCTGCACGAATGGAAGGCTCGAAGACCTGGAAGTCGCGGCACGTATTCTTGACGGAAAGACAATCCCTATGAATGTCAGAATGCTGGTGATTCCCGCGTCCTGGGAGATATATCTCGAGGCGATGCGAAAGGGATTACTCGAGAAACTCATTCGTGCGGGAGCGGTAGTCCTCAATTCCGGCTGTGGACCATGCCTCGGTGCTCACCAGGGACTTCTCGCCCCAAAAGAGAGATGTGTATCGACGACGAATCGCAACTTCCAGGGGAGGATGGGTTCAGCCGAAGCAGAGATCTACCTCGCCTCGCCTGCGGTGGTTGCCGCTTCTGCCTTAACAGGAGAGATAACAGACCCGAGAGGAATTGATTGACGTTATTTGTTGCAATTGGTGGAAATCCAGTAATTCTTAGAGTCTTCGGTCAAAGGTTTCATTCGTTGCCAGACCAGTATTCAACCCTTTAACTCATCAACGCACCGGTGTCCATCCGAAAAACTGTGAGGAAATCAGTTACTACCGAGTTACAATCTAATTACCACGAAATTGCCGTCTTCAGAGGTCATGCTTCGCCGCAATGGGCATCCTCCTCCCCACTCCGAAGGCCTTTGTCGTGACCTTCAGTCCAAGAGGAGCCTGCCTTCGCTTGTACTCGCTTCGATTCACCGCGTGAATCACCCACTCCACCGTATCCCGGTCGAAATCCAATCTGACGATATCCTCAAGAGAGTATCCTTCCTCAATGTAATACTGTAAGATGGGATCGAGGATATCATATGGCGGCAACGTATCCTGATCCAGCTGGTTCGGCTTGAGCTCTGCAGAGGGAGGTTTCTCGATGATCTCTCGCGGGATCACCTCTGACCTCTTGTTTACGTACTGGGCCAGTTCGTACACCATGGTTTTCGGCACGTCGGAGATGACCGCCAGACCTCCACTCATATCGCCATACAGTGTACAGTAGCCTACCGCAAGCTCGCTCTTGTTGCCAGGAGAGAGCACTAAATACCCAAATCTGTTCGAGATCGCCATCAGTATGTTACCTCGTATCCTCGCCTGAATATTCTCCAAAGTCACATCCACCTCGTCACCAACACCGAGACTATCCTTGAGCACGTGCACGAAGGCCCTGTAGAGAGAAGATATACGGATCACCTTGAATTCAATCCCGAGGTTCTGAGCCATCTTCCCTGCGTACTCCACACTTGCGCGGGAGGAGTATGGTGAAGGCATGGACACTGCGAGGACGTTCTTCTTCCCTACTGCTTCTCTCGCCAGGCAACAACTCACGGCGGAGTCTATTCCGCCCGAGAGACCGATAACCGCCCTCTTGAATCCACATTTCTTCATGTAGTCGCGAATGCCCAGCACAAGAGCCTCATAGACAGATTCAACCCTGTCTTGGGCCTCGTATGAAGTAGATGTGCCAACGGTACGCATGTCAACCGTTTCTACATGTTCCTCAAAGGGCGGAAAGAGTGCGATCACCCTGCCCTTGCCATCAACGCAGACACTTCTCCCGTCGAATATGAGCTCATCATTCCCGCCCACCTGATTCGCATACGCGAATGGGATACCATGCTTTTTCGCGTGATTGCTAAGAATTCGATAGCGAAGCTGCTCTTTTCCCACGTGGAAAGGAGACGCCGAGATGTTCACGAGCAGTGTGGCACCCGCGTTTGCCATCACCTGTATCGGATCGAGCGGATAAATCTTCTTGCCCCACAGTTCTGGGTCATTCCAGGCGTCCTCACATATGGAGACTCCCAGTTTTTCTTTCTTGAAAGGCATCAGGTCAACGGTCGGTGTCGGGTCGAAGTATCTCGCCTCATCGAAGACATCGTATGTGGGCAGAAGAGACTTGTACTGACGCTTCAGCATCTTACCATTGTGAATCAGCACTGCCGCATTGTACAGTCCGTTCCCCGATTTCTTTCCGGTGGGGAGAGGAGCTCCTAGGAGTATTGCAGTATGCGGATGCTTCGCAGAGAGATCTGTCACATCGTCTATCGCTCGTTCGATTCTCTCGATGAACCAAGGTTTCTCCAGAAGGTCTCTCGGAGGATAGCCCGAGAGAAAGAGTTCCGAGAAGACAACGAGGTCGGACTCTTTGCCGAATTTGGACACCACGTTCTTTATCTTGGCTTGATTCCCTTCGACATCGCCTATGACCGGATTGAGCTGGGCTATGGTCACTTTCACGGCTTCCCCTCTCCTTTCGGAATGAGCACCGCTTGATCCAATTCGCAACTAGTATACCATCGGCGCAAAAACTTGCAACACCAATGGCCACTCCACATTGATTCCGTTAGGTCGATCTGGTACGTTCCTCGCCGGTCTTCAGTTCATACACATCTATGTTTCCATTGGAGGTCTTCGCATGGATTCGCTTGCCTCCGTTCCCCATTCTTCCTTTTGCATGACTCGTCGATGATTCACTCATGGCGATTTCCACGTCGTGTACAGAGACCCGACCATTCGTGGTCTCCATCTCCACATCGGAATCGAGATCGGCAGCTACATGAAGTACTATAGAACCGTTACTCGTCTCAATGTCAACATCTTCATTCACCTGCAGCAGTTCCACCTCTACATCACCGTTTGAGGTTTGAGCTCTGAAAATTTCAGTGCCTGTGATCTTGATCTTTCCGTTGCTGGTCTCGGCAGTAACATGCCCATCCACATTGCCAATGTCTACTCTTCCATTTGAGGTCTTCACTACGGCGTCTCCCTTCGTTCCATACAGCTCGATCTTCCCATTCGAATTCTCGACGTGAGTCACCACCGTTTCCGCAGGAGTCCTGATTTCGTATGAGACCGATACGTTCGCATTTCTCTTGTCATACACGGTTCTAATTACCATCTTCCCGTTGACGGTCACATCAACCCTCACCTTCTTCAACTCTTGCTCCCCGCGTCTCGTCGTCTTCTGTGCGTACACCTGAACTTCATCTCCATCCCAGGTGCTCACACTGACGGTTCCATTCTGATTGTAGACGGCGATCTCCGTGCCAGGTTCAACGGCATAAGTGGCAGTGAACTCTTCGGTCACTTTTTCACCGCGAGGTGCCCTGCAGCCGCATACCAGAATTGAAAAGGACACAAAGAGCGAAATGATACCAATTGACAGTTGCTGAGTCATAGTCTCACCTCCATAGGTCACGTAGATGATTGGCGTGTCTCTCCTCGATGATTTCTCTCACCTCCTTTCCGCACAACCAAATCGAGAACATCCCCGGTACCCGTCAGGTTCCGTGAACCGATTATTAGCCGGCTACGGAACCAGCCTCACTCCTCTCATCCTCGGAGAGTTGTCGAAGACTTCTATCACATGGAAGATCATCGCAATCGACTTCCTGGGAGCCGCGCCGTGGATATAGTCATGCACAGTATTCACATACTCTGCGATATTCTTCTCTTCCTGTGACGCAGTTCTGTCGTCCGGATGGATAAGACGCGCAACCGCCCGTACCTCATAGCTCGGCATGTCAAGAAACACTATCGAGACAGATGGATTGCTCATGATGTTGAGAAAGGTATGTGTTTCAAAATCTCTGTCAGTGTAAAGCTCAAGTGAGACCTGTTTCGTGCTGTCCAGCGATTGTCCTTCCCTGTAGATGCTCTCCAGTGTTCTGTATCTCTCAGCGTGGTCGGCCTGCTTGGTCTCTTCCAGCCGCATGATGATTTCCCTGATCTTCTCCCCTTTTGGCACAAATCCAACTCCCTTCACGGCATTGTTCACAGTGAAGTCGCTATCGAGTCTACCCCCGCCATACGATGCGACCGCAGCAAAATGAGGACCCACAAACGCTGACATCTCCCCTTTGCGCATCCTCTCCAAGCCCTGAAGTCTTGACTGCAGGTTCCAGTGCATGAACTCCTGAGGCAGTTCCCGTATCCTGTATTCTTGCCATCTGCCATTCACCTTCGCCTTGATGATTCTCTTTCCATATTCTTCCATGTTCACATTGGGCTGTGTGAAGCTATTATCACTCCAGAAGTTGACAGCCCCATGCTCGAACTCTCCTGCAAGCAGTCTCTGAACCTTGCCAACAAGGAAAAGAATTGGCACGCCCACCACTGAGTACTTCAGAAACGCCCTTCTCGTCGTGTCGCTCATGCACACCTCCCTTTCTCGGTCTTCGTCTACCCGTCAACTAGTCACAGAATCCAGCTCGCATCTTTCCAGTCGCCCCATACCCCAGCGTCCTTTCCGCACGAAGCCCTAAGGGTACTCGGGTTCTTCTGATTTATGATAATCCAGACCTTTTTGTCAATTCAGACGAAAACCGAGGCCCACATATGATTCTCACTGCGAAGGGACTTCGGTGCCGTGGCGCACGTCACTTCTGGACGTGGTGTATCCAGAATCCTTTTTCCTTTCTTAGGTTGACAAATCTCCCTCTTTTTTTGTAACTTGGCTTGCCGAGGAAGGTATGGACCTCAGATTGACGCAGGAACAGCGACTCGTTCAGGATATGGTAAGGAAGTTTGCAGCGAACGAGCTCGAGCCGAAAGCAGAGGAAGCGGACCACAGCCAAACGTACCCGAAGGAAAACATCAAGAAGATGGCGGAACTCGGGTTGCTCGGGATGTTGCTGCCCACTGAGTACGAGGCGGGTGACATGGACTCGGTGAGCGTGTGCATCGTCCTTGAGGAGGTCTCAAGAGTCTGTGCGTCTACCGGTTCCATACTTATCGCGCATAACGGGCTCGCAACTTATCCTATTCTCCAGTACGGCTCTCAGGAACAGAAGAATACGTATCTCCCTCGCCTCGCACGCGGAGATTTCCTGGGCGCCTTCGCCCTTACGGAATCTGAGGCAGGTTCAGACATTGATAACATCAAGTCTGAGGCTTCGGCCCGGGGCGACTACTACATTCTGAATGGCAAGAAGACGTTTGTGATGAACGGAGAGAACGCAGACCTCTTCCTTGTGTTTGCCAGGGAAAACGGCGGTCTCCGCTGCTTCATCATGGAGCGTGCCGTGGCGGGACTGCGTCTGGTGCGTATGCCATACCTCCTTGGTGTGAGGGCTTCAGGAATGTCAGAGTTATTCATGGAGGGCTGCTCTGTGCCCAGAAGTTCTCTGATCGAAGCCGACGCACGCACTGTTGCAGGAAACGCACTCCAGTTGGCAAGACTATTGGTGGCGGCCCAGGCTGTGGGAATTGCCCAGGCGTCTCTCGACAGCTCCGTCAAGTATGCAAAGGAGAGGCGTCAGTTCGGGAGAGCACTCTGCGAGTTCCAGCTGATTCAGGAGATGCTGGCGCAGATGGCCACCAGGATCTGCGCGGCGAGGGAATTGGTCTATCGGGCTGCGGTCGAGCGCGACGCGGCAAGTGATTTCTCAGTACAAGCAGCCATGGCGAAATGGTTCGCATCGGAAACAGCATCCTTTGCCGGACGGGCAGCAGTCCAAGTTCATGGCGGTTATGGCTATACAAAAGACTTCCCGGTAGAGCGCTATCTGAGGGATGCAAAGGTCACGGAGATATACTGTGAAACCTCCGAACTCCAGAAGCTTTCAATCACGGAAAGGTTACTCAAGTAAGCTATGGTATTGGATACAAAGTATCAGAGATTCAGGGACGAAGTGAGAGAATTTGCGACTCAGGTCGTGGCCCCGAAGGCAAGCCACATCGATCAAACCGGCGAGTTCTCTTGGGACACCGCAAAAGAGATGGGAAGAATGGGTTTACTTGGAATACCATTCCCTAAGAAATACGGGGGCGCAGGATTGGACCATCTCAGCTACGCCATCGCCGTCGAGGAGATCTCTCGTGTGTGTGGTTCCACCGGAGTTACCTTGGCCGCGCACGTCTCCCTTGGGTGTTATCCGATCTACGCGAGCGGGACGGAGAAACAGAAGAGGAAATTCCTCCCGCCTCTCTTAAAAGGAGATAAGATAGGTTCGTTCGGACTCACAGAGCCGAACGCAGGTTCTGATGCGGGTGCAACAGAAACTACGGCAGAGTTGGCCGGTGACGAGTGGATTATCAATGGAACGAAAAGGTTCATCACATCCGGGGCAATCGCAGACACCATGGTAATCACTGCAACCCAGGACAGAAGCAAGGGAGTACACGGCATAAGTGCATTCATCGTAGAAAAAGGGTCTCCGGGATTCTCGCCTGGCAGGGAAGAGGAGAAATTGGGGCTGAGAGGATCCATCACTTCCGAACTGGTCTTTGAAGACTGCAGGATTCCCAAAGAGAACCTGCTTGGCCAGGAGTATGAGGGGTTCAAGATATTCATGCAAACTCTTGATGGGGGCAGAATTAGCATAGGCGCGATGGCTCTCGGAATCGGCCAGGGAGCGCTGGATGCGAGCATAGAATATGCACAGAACAGGGTGCAGTTTGGAAAGCCGCTTCGAAAGTTTCAGCTCATCCAGCGCATGATCGCCGATATGGAGACGGAGATCTCGGCCGCACGCCATCTCGTCTATCATGCGGCGATGCTCAAGGATGGAGGCGAAGTAGTGACAAAGGAAGGAGCGATGGCGAAACTCTACGCATCTGAAGCTTGTATGAGGGCTACTTCGGCCGCTATTCAGATCCACGGGTGCAGGGGTCTGACCAACGCATATCCGGTGGAGAGATTCTTCAGGGATGCGAAACTCACAGAGATTGGAGAGGGTACATCCGAAATAATGAGAATCGTGATAGCAAGAGAAATCCTGGGGAGGTGACACATAACCGGAAAAGGAGGTTTGCATGGACTTTGAATTGACTCAAGATCAGAAACTTATCCAGGATATGGTCAGAAGGTTTGCAATCAACGAGCTTGAGCCTGTAGCTGCAGAGATAGACAGAACCAGGGAATTCCCCTGGCAGAACATAAAGAAGATGGCGGAACTGGGGCTCCTGGGTGTGATAGTCCCTGAGCAGTACGGTGGAGCTGGCCTCGACTTCCTTTCGCTGGCGCTGGTCATCGAGGAGATATCGAAGGTATGTGCAAGCACAGGAGTTATTGTCGCTGTGAACAACTCCCTTGTCGCGTATCCCATACTCAACTTCGGAAATGGGGACCAGCACAAAAAGTATCTTCCACTCCTGGCAAAGGCCGAGAAGATCGGAGCCATCGGTTTGACGGAACCAAATGCGGGTTCGGATGTAGCAGCCTTCGAGTCAACCGCGGTGCTTGAGGGAGACCACTATCGACTGAACGGCACGAAGAGGTTCATCACCAACGGACGGGAGGCGGGCGTGTGCATTGTCTTTGCCTACACTGATAAGTCCAAAGGCCACAGGGGGATGAGTGCATTCGTGGTGGAGGATGGAACGCCAGGGTTCTCGAAGGGTGAGCATGAGGACCTGATGGGATTGAGGTCGACCGGCAACTGTGAGCTGATTTTCGAAGATGCGAGGGTGCCGAAGGAAAACCTGCTTGGTGAAGAAGGACAGGGATTCAAGATCGCAATGCACACTTTGGATGTCAGCCGTATCGATATCGGGGCTCAGGCCGTGGGGATTGCTCAGGGCGCACTGGATGCGGCAGTGAAGTATGCAAAGGAGAGAAAGGCATTCGGCCAGTCCATCTCTGAATTCCAATTCATTCAAGGGATGCTCGCCGAAATGGCCACACAGATCATGGCCGCCAGGCTGCTCGTGTATCATGCTGCGGTCGTGAAAGACAGAGGAGTTCCCCGTTTCTCCAAGGAATCGTCGATGGCGAAATGGTTCGCTTCGGAGACCTGCATGAATGCGGTCAGAATGGCGGTGCAGGTTCATGGAGGATACGGATATTCAAAAGACTACGCTGTAGAGCGGTTCTACAGGGACGCAAAGGTAATGGAGATTTACGAGGGAACCTCAGAGATTCAGAAAGTGGTAATCGCGAGGAGTCTTTTACAGGGGACTTGAGAGGGGAACAACGATGGAAATAGTCGTCTGCGTAAAAAGGGTTCCGCAGACTGAAGAAGCGGAAGTGATCGTCGATTCCTCCGGGGCCGACATCGTGAAGGATCGCCTTACGTACGACATGAACGAATCTGACGTGTATGCGCTTGAAGAAGCAGTTCTCCTCAAGGAGAAATTCGGTGGTACTGTCACTCTTGTGAGCATAGGTCCTCAAGAGACGGATGATGTACTCCGAATGGGCCTGGCGAAGGGTGGTGACGTGGCGTTGAGGTTATGGGATCCTTGTTTCGTCCACTCTGACGGATATGTAACCGCCTCCATTCTCGCACGAGCAATGAAAGAGATCAGTTTTGACCTGGTGCTTACAGGTTGTATTGCCACCGATGACGGCAGGAGTCAAGTCGGGGGCATGCTCGCCGGGCTGCTCGGGATTCCACACGCATCATATGTCACAAGAGTGGAGATCGAAGAGCGCACGGTGACTGCGCATTCAGAGCTTGAGGCAGGACTGATTCAGGTCAACAGGATGCCTATGCCAGCTCTTCTGACAATTCAGACAGGAATCAACGAGCCTCGGTATGCGTCCCTTATCAGCATCAAGCGAGCCACAAGCAAGGAGATACGAGTACTCACCATGGACGACCTGGGACTCGAGGAGGCGACAGTCGGTGGCATGGGTTCCACGACGAGAATCATGAAACTGGCTCCTCCTGAAGTTGGAAAGAGGGCTGAGATCCTCAAGGGGACACCAGAGCAAGTATCAGACACGCTTACAGAGATCCTTAAGAAGAAGGGGATGATATGAGCGCTATCTCTGTTCTCGCAGAACATAGAAGAGGTGAGCTGAGGGACGTCACGTTCGAGATGCTTGTGAGAGGAAGAGAACTTGCCGAAAAGCGGGGCGCGGCGCTCATAGCCATCTTGTTAGGTCACCAAGTCGACAATTTCGCACAAAGACTGAGCGAATACGCGGACAGAGTGATTCTCGTCGATCATCCTGACTTGATCCACTTCAATCCGGAGATATACCGGAAAGTCCTCACTTCACTCACGAAGAATGGGCGGCCGGTACTCGTGTTGATCGGCCATACTGCATTTGGAGTTGATGTGGCACCTGGCCTTTCAGTAGACCTCAACCTTGCCCTCGTAACGGACTGTGTTGATATTCGTTTTGAAGGAGACCAACTCATCGCTGTGCGCCAGATGTACGGAGGCAAACTGAACGCGGAGGTATCCTTCGCGGAGGGAGAAGGTCTGGCAACGATCCGGCCCGGCAGCTGCGCTGTCCGCCCGCTTGGATTGCACGGCGAAATAGTCAAGGCTGACTATCCAGCTGGCGAGCCACCGAGGAGGGAGTTCGTCCACTACATAGAGGCGCCTCCTGGTGAGGTCGATATCACTCAGGCTGACGTGATAGTGGCAGTCGGCCGGGGACTCAAGGAGAAGGCAAATCTCTCGATCGTTGAAGAGTTGGCCAGTTCCCTGGGTGGTGTGCTGGCGTGCTCGCGCCCAATTGTCGATGCTGGATGGCTTCCAAAGGACCGTCAGGTCGGTTCCTCTGGTAAGACGGTGAAGCCCAAACTCTACATCGCCGTCGGAATCAGTGGGGCTTTCCAGCATGTTACAGGCATGAAAGGTTCAGACACCATCATCGCCATCAACAAAGATCCTAATGCCCCAGTCTTCAATGAGGCGGATTACGGGATCGTTGAGGATTTGTTTAAGGTAGTGCCGGTTCTGAAAGGGAAAATCGTTGAACTCAGGTCGAGCTAAAAGGGGAGCTCATGGGTGGAATTATCACACCAAATTTGGAGATTAGGGACATCATCGTCGAGGCCGGTGCCGAGGACGCGTACAAGTGTTTTCAGTGTGGAAAATGCATGAGTCTATGTCCGTGGTATCAGGTTGAGACGGTTCTCTTCCCTGTGTATCGAATACCACAGGCAGTGAGACTCGGAATAGTGACGGGTAGCGATGACAAAGATGAGATCGCCAAAGAAGTGGAGGAGATGTTCAGGTGCGTCGGTTGCGAGGCATGTACTCAGAGATGTCCTGTGGGCGTGTCTGTGCCAAATGTGGTACGCGCCATCCGCAGAATCCTTGTAGAATATGGAACATGTCCGTCTGAACTGAAAGCAGTTGTGTCGAAGATCTACAATGTGGGGAATCCTCTCGGAGAACCAAGAGAGAGGCGTACCAATTGGGCCGAGGGATTGAATATCCCAACCTACAAGAGTGATATGGAATTCCTCTACTTCCCCTGCTGTCTCTCCGCCTACGACTCCCGTGGCAAGGAAGTTGCACGCGCCACTGCGAAACTACTGAAGCAGGCGAACGTCTCATTTGGAATACTTGGAGCAGAGAGCTGCTGTTGTGAAGCCATAAGAAGGGTCGGCGCAGAGAAAACCTTCTGTGAGGTGGCGAAATCGAACATCGAACTCTTTCATAGTGCCGGAGTCCGCAAGATCCTGACTACGTCCCCACACTGCTACTCGACTCTAAAGACGGAATATCCCGAACTTGGTGCAGATTTCGAAGTAGTTCACCACACCCAGCTCCTTTGCCGTCTCCTTCAAGAGGGTAAACTTGTACCTGAGAAGTCGTTGCCGCACAAGGTAGTCTATCACGATCCTTGCACCCTGGGACGTCACAGTGGTGTGTATGATGAACCGAGGGAGGTACTGCGCAGTATTCCTGGATTGCAGCTGATCGAAGTAGAGAACTTCTGTCGTGAGTACAGTGTCTGTTGCGGTGCTGGCGGCGGTGGCATGTGGCTCGATTGGCCAATGGATGAGCGGATTTCCAATGTTCGCCTCGAACAGGTACTCGCGACTGGCGCGGAGCTTCTCGCCGTCGCCTGTCCTTACTGTCTCCAAATGTTTGAAGACACTGTCAAGAGCATGAATCTCAAGCTCACGGTGAAGGACGTGAGTGAACTGCTCGTTGAGTCTTTGTGAGCATGGAGAACGAACTCGCTCAAAAGGTGCTCGCCGGCGACAGACTGTCTCTATCACGGGCAATCTCCAAGGTAGAGAACAGGACGGCTGGCTATGGTGACATTCTCGATATTCTCTTTCGCCATGGTGGGAATGCATATCGGATCGGCATCACAGGTCCTCCTGGCGCAGGAAAGAGTACGCTTGTAGATCAAGTCACCTCGAGGGCACTCGATCTTGGAAAGAAGGTAGGTATCGTTGCGGTCGATCCAACGAGTCCCTTCTCGGGAGGCGCGTTGCTGGGAGACAGAGTGAGAATGAGAAATCTGGCAGCACACGAGGGAGTCTTTATAAGGAGTATGGCAACGAGAGGGAGTCTCGGCGGACTGGCAACGGCAACGAAGGATGTCTCGATTCTGTTCGATGCGTTTGGCATGGACTACATAATAATGGAGACGATTGGCGTAGGCCAGGTTGAGCTTGACATTGCAGACGCCTGTGATACGACGGTCGTGGTCGTAGTGCCGGAGTCAGGTGATTCGATTCAAGCCATGAAGGCCGGGTTGATGGAGATCGCTGATATCATCGTGGTGAACAAAGCTGATAGAGAGGGTGCAATGCAGCTCGCATGCGAATTGGAATTCATATCTGGACTGAGGCAGTCGGCATCCGACTGGCGCTATCCTATCCAGATGACCGAGGCGATACACAACAAGGGAATAGACGAGCTCTGGAGTGCCATTCTCTCCCATATGGAGTATGTGAGGAAGAGTGGCCACTTCGAGACGAATAGGAAAAGGCAGATAAAGTCCAGGATACAGGAACTCCTTGAGACGAAGATACGGTCGTACGTCGAACAAGAGCTCCTGCCCCGGACCCGATTGGACAGAGAAGTCGAAAGGGTGCTGAGGCGGGAGGTGAGTCCATTCCAGGCAGCCGATGAGATATTCAAGCATATTCAGAGCCGGACGGGATAGGTTTCATTCACACCGACACTTCGAGCAATTCTCTGCTCTTTGGGAGGAAGAAGCATGGAGGAATTGAGAAGAAAAGCGAAGGCGTGGCAGAAGAGAGCAGAAGAGGATCTTCTGTCTGCGGACGAAGCCACCACAATTTCCGGAGAACCTGTGCATCTTCTCTACACTCCTCTCGATACAACTGGCTTCGATTACTTGAGGGATCTCGCATTCCCTGGAGAATATCCGTTTACGAGAGGTGTCTACCCGAACATGTACAGAGGTAGATTGTGGACAATGCGTCAGTTCTCCGGATTTGGGACTTCGGAGGACACCAACCGACGCTACAAATTCCTTCTCCGCAGTGGACAGACCGGTCTCTCTGTCGCATTTCATCTTCCGACTATCTACGGGAGAGATTCCGACAATCCACTCTCCAAGGGAGAAGTTGGAAAATGCGGTGTCGCTGTTGATTCGCTCGCTGACATGGAAACCATATTCGACGGCATCCCTCTTGACAAGGTTTCAACATCTATGACGATCAATGCCCCAGCATCCATACTTCTGGCGATGTACGTTGCCGTGGGCGAGAAGCAGGGCGTGCCGTCGAACCAGCTTACGGGGACGATTCAGAACGATCTCCTCAAGGAGTACCAGGCACAGAAGTCCTGGATATTTCCTCCAGAGCCTTCTATGAGAATCATCACAGATATCCTGCAGTACTGTTCAGAGGATGTTCCAAAGTGGAATACTATATCCATATCGGGCTATCACATACGGGAGGCGGGAGCCACCGCAGTCCAGGAACTGGCTTTCACGCTTGCAAATGGCTTTACCTATGTGAAGGCTGGTCTTGCCGCAGGTCTCGAGGTGGACGCGTTCGCTCCACGACTTTCCTTCTTTTTCAATTCACATCTCGATTTCTTTGAAGAAATTGCCAAATACCGCGCAGCGAGGAGGATCTGGGCGAGAGAAATGAGCGAGACATTCGGTGCAAAGAATCCACGCTCCTGCCTTATGAGATTCCATACACAGACAGCTGGCTGTAGTTTGACCGCGCAGCAGCCACAGAACAATATCGTCCGAACCGCGCTCCAAGCT
>Ga0209636_10000811_pt1 | contig 31205 bp, 28 predicted proteins | sample DeeMarSWOR152_54_FD_187464 | JGI IMG/M metagenome (GOLD analysis project Ga0209636, IMG submission 187464) | Marine sediment microbial communities from White Oak River estuary, North Carolina - WOR-1-52-54 (SPAdes) (version 2) | ecosystem: Environmental > Aquatic > Marine > Intertidal zone >...
TGTAAAAGGTAGATGCACGTCAATTGTTTGTAAAAATAAAGAGATCGGGTTTTTTGGTGAGCTTCACCCCAAGACGATCACAGGTTTTGAATTGGAGCATCCGATTATAGCGTTTGAAATACAAGCTGATAACATCTAGCAATAAACTATTTTATATGAGAGGTATTCTCATCTTTGGATGACGAAGACATGTAGTAAGTGCAAGAAAACTGCGATAACGTTTATACGATACAATGGGACGCATCTCTGCAGAGATCATTTTATTCAGTATTTTGAAAGAAGAGTTAAGAAAGATATTAAAAAACAAGGAAAAACAGAGAACAACTGTAAGATAGGCATTGCGATATCGGGCGGTAAGGATAGCACTGTTGCGCTTTATGTTATTCATGATATTTTTTCTAAAAGGGCAAACATTACTCTCGTTGCTATAACTGTTGACGAAGGAATAAAGGGTTACAGGGATGAAAGCATAAAAATCGCTAGAAGGAACTGTAAGAAACTAGGAATAGAGCATCATGTTGTATCATTCAAAGACTTAGTTGGAAAGACGATGGATGAAATATCGTCTATAAAAGATGAACTTGGTGAGTGTAGCTACTGCGGTGTTTTTAGACGATTATGCTTGAATAAGAAATCAAAAGAGCTAGGGGTTGACAAGCTTATTACGGGTCATAATTTGGATGACATGGCTCAGTCTATATTGATGAACTTTGTCAACAGTGATATGCAGAAACTTGCGCGGTTGGGTCCTCATAGAAAGATTCAACCGGGTCTTGTGCCTCGTATGTTGCCTCTTCGTATTATTCCTGAGAAAGAGGTAGCTTTATATGCGATTTTAAAAAATATAGAATATTATGATGCAGAGTGTCCTTATTCTACTCGTGCGTTACGTGGAGACTTTCGGGATATAATAGATGATCTTGAATATAAAAACCCTGGGACACGACATAGTATTTTGAACAGCTACGACAGCATCAAGGACTTATTATTGGAAAGATATCCTCCAACTGAGTTAAATAATTGTTCGAGATGTGGTGAGCCTACATCTCAAGATGTCTGTAAGGCATGTATACTCAAAGATAGGATTTTATGATTTTTGATCTATGCTAGGTTTATTAAAAACCTTTTTATTTCTAATCTTACTGACTACTTTTGAGATGAAACGTTTACAGTTCAAATGCAAACCTCTTGATAATCTACTGGGCGGAGGACTTGAAAGCAACACCATCACCGAGATATACGGTGAAGCCGGTAGTGGAAAAACAAATCTCTGCTTACAAGCCTCTAGAGAATGTGCATCCATTGGTGGAAAAGTCGCCTATATTGATAGTGATGGTGTATCAGTAGAGAGATTAAGGCAAATATGCAAGGATTATGATTACAAGAAGATACTCTCAAACATTTTGTTTTTCAACCCGTCCTCTTTCGAAGAACAAGAAAAAATGATCAACAACGCTGTCAAAATAAATGATGTAGGCTTGATAGTGGTTGATACGTTTAACATGTTTTATATTGTTAAGTTAGAGGATGACGAAGAAGGAGCCAACCGATCTTTGAATAGACAACTGACGAATCTCCAGCTGGCTGCAAGGAAAAAAGACATCTATGTAATTCTATCTGGACAGGTTTATACCTCTGAAAACGACGATGTGAAACCCTTCGCGGGGAGAGGTGTTGAACACATGGCAAAAACCATACTCAAACTTGAAAAAACAGGTTTTGGAAGACGGCAGGCTACGATTATTAAACATCGCTCTCAATCAGAGGGAAAGAAGGCTTTTTTTACTATAACAGCTAAGGGTTTGGAATAAAAAAATGAGGAAGATTATAGGTTGGCTTAACGAAAGTGCTTATATTGCTCCGCTTTCACCAGGTTGTAAGATGTGTGCAAACGGTTCAAAACTAGTGGTGTTGATAACAGGTCTATGTCCCGCTAAATGTTTCTACTGTGCTATTAGTTTTGAAAAAGGTGGAAAAGATCGTATCTTCGCAGATGAATGGGAACTCGACGATGAAAACGATATAGAAAAGTTGATACGCGAAGCAGAATACATCGACGCCACAGGTGCAGGTGTTACCGGTGGAGATCCATTAGTTGTCTGGAAGCGAGTCAAGGACTATATATCACTTCTCAAGGACACATTTGGAGATGGTTTTCACATACATCTTTACACGTCTGGTCTTAAAAACGGGGAGCATATCGTTGATTTGGTTTCTGCTGGTCTTGATGAGATACGTTTTCATCCGTCACCAAGATACTGGAGTACTATGGAGAGGAGTCCGATAGTTCATACTATTAAAAATGTGTTAGAAACCAGTGTTGATGTTGCCCTTGAAATCCCAGTGATTCCACAGATGGAGGATCAAATGTTTTCCCTGGTTAAATGGGCAAACGAGATAGGAGTCAAATGGGTTAACCTTAACGAGCTTGAATATTCTGAGCGAAACGTTGACAATTTAAACCGTCGAAAATATACGGTGAAAGATGATGTTTCAGCTGCTGTTAAAGGAAGTCAGGAATCAGCAAATAAGGTTCTTGCTATGGTTGCTGATGAGGATTTTGAAATAGGTGTCCATTACTGTTCATCGTCTTTTAAAGACGGTGTTCAACTGACAAATAGGATTAAACGAAGGGCGAATAATATTGCAATGGATTATGAGATTATCAGTGATGAGGGTACTCTTCTCAAAGGATTAATTATCGCACAAAGTGTGGCGTCTTTGCCTACGCTTTATAAATCATTGAAGCAGGAGTTCAATATATCAGATAACCATATTTTTTTGAATAAAGAAAAAAGCAGGATAGAGATAGGTCTTTGGATTCTTGAGGAGATCGCTTTAGTTCTCAGAGAACGCGGTTTGCAATGTTATATGGTGGAAGAGTATCCTACTGCAGATGGTTTAGAAGTCGAGAGGATACCGCTACCGCTGTGAACAGTTATCTAAAAATCTCGTCTGGTCTCTCTGAAAAAGGTTTTTATATATCTCCTACATTCCAACTTTTACATTCCTATAGGAATGTTATCTATGAAAGTTTCGAAAAGGAGGCTAAAATATGGCGATGTATGTAAGGTTTAAGGCGCCGAAAGAGGTACAAGATTTAGCCTATGATCTTGTAGAAAAAGCTCGAGATAATGGAAAGGTAAGTAAAGGGGCGAACGAGACAACAAAACAGGTTGAACGTGGGCAGGCGAAGCTTGTTGTGATGGCTGAGGATGTTTCCCCTGAGGAAATTCTTGCTCATATGCCTATTCTTTGTGAGGAGAAAAACATTCCTTATACGTATGTTCAAAGTAAAGAGGAACTAGGGAGTGCTGCGGGTTTAGGTGTTAGTACATCTGCTGTGGCTATTGTTAGTCCTGGAAAGGAGAAAGCTGGGATTGATAATATTGTTAAAAAGATAGAGGCTTTGAAGAAACAGGGTTAAAAACATGGTGGAAGGAACTCCTTGTGAAGTGGTAGAGGTCATTGATCGTACTGGTATGGCTGGTGAGGCTTCTCAAGTTAAGGTAAGGGTTTTGGATGGTATTGACAAAGGTAAGATTATTACTAGGAATGTGATAGGTCCAGTTCAACTTGGTGATATTTTGATGTTGAGTGAGACTCAGAGAGAGGCAAGGAGACTAGGTGGACCGCGTTAGAGGTATAAGTTTATGGTTGAGAGAAGGACTTGTTCGTTCTGTAGAAATGAAATAGAGCCGGGTACTGGTAAGATGTATGTTAAAAAAGATGGTACAGTGCTTTATTTCTGTAAGAATAAGTGTCAGAAGAACATGTTGAAGTTGAAGCGTATACCTAGAAGAGTGAGATGGAGTAAACATTTTTCAAAAAAACAATAACATGGTTAGAGGCTGATGCAGATTCAATTACCCTATGGTAAAGGAACATTACTGTTGGATGTGCCGGATAAAAATCTTTTAGATGTTGTTCTGCCTAAGGAGATTATTCCTCCTGAGCGCCCTGAGTCTTTGATCAGAAGCGCGTTGTATAAACCCTTGGGTACTGATCGTCTTTCTGAGATCGTCAGCAGCGGTGATAGAGTTGCCATTGTGGTTGATGATCATACACGGCCTTGTCCTAACGAAAAACTATTACTCCCCGTTTTAGAGGAGGTAAAAAAGGCAGGAGTTTATGATTCTGATGTGCTTATCATTGTTGCTAATGGTACACATAAACCTCCATCTTTTGAGATGATTAAAGAGATCGTTGGAGACAAGGTTTCTCGGAATTATACCGTGGTATCTAATGATAGTGTCAACGGTGAGTTCATATCAGTAGGTACGTCAAAACGTGGCAACAAGATTGAGATATTGAAGGATTACGTGGATGCTGATGTAAAGATCATACTTGGGGATATTGAGTATCATTATTTCGCTGGATATGGTGGTACTAGGAAGAGTATCCTACCAGGTCTAGCTTCGAAGAATACTATTCAGGGTAATCATAGGCTTTTGTTTGAGGAGCATGCACAGACAGGTGTTCTCAGGGAAAACCCTGTTCATCAAGAGATGAACGAGGCGATGCGTCTCGCAGGATGTGATTTCGCTTTGAATGTTGTACTCAACTCGAATCATCGCATAGTTGGTGTATGGGCTGGGAATCCAGAATCTGTCTTAGATGCAGGTGTTAAACTTGTTGATGAAATGTATAAAAGACATGTAGAACATAGAGCAGATATTGTTTGTGCTGCTGCTAATGGTCATCCGCATGACCTGGATCTCTATCAAGTAGTTAAAGCGCTACATGGTGCAACACGTGTTTTAAAGGAAAATGGTGTCATCGTTTTAGTAGCTGAATGCAGAAATGGACATGGTAGTCAGATGTATGTTGATTGGCTTAAAAAATATAAGACCTCTAAGGAAGTAGAATCTGCGCTTAAGGAAGATTTTATCATCGGTGCACATAAGGCTTATTATCATTTTAAAGCTGTTGAAAAACATCCTGTTATCTTTGTTTCCACGATGGATAAAACCGATGTTGAAGATGTTTTCAGGTTTAAACATGCATGTGATCCAAATACGGCTTTGGAAAAAGCTTTTGATGTAGCAGGTAAAGATGCAAAGGTTCTTGTAGTTCCACAGGGAACTACTACACATCTGGTACACAGACCGTAGAATTAGACTGACCTTCTCTTTTTTTGAAAATAGTTTATATAACACTTATACAATGTTGTAAAACTGGATTTTTTAATCGTGGGAGGTAAACTAATATGGTTGATATAGAATTAAAAACTGTGGAAATAGAAAAACCAGAGGATATAAACTTTATCTTAGGGCAAACTCATTTTATTAAAACTGTAGAAGATCTGTATGAGACAATGGTGAGTTCGGTCCCCAGTGGAAAATTTGGTATTGCATTCTGTGAGGCAAGCGGAGCATGCAAGGTTAGAAGTGAGGGAAACGATGAGGATCTGAAAAAACTGGCTGAGAAAAACGCGTTAAACATTGGAGCAGGGCATACTTTTATAGTGTTTATGAAAGATTGTTTTCCATTAAACGTTTTAAATTCGATTAAAAACATTCCTGAGGTTTGCTCTATTTATTGTGCAACGGCTAATCCGACAAAAGTTGTTATAGCGGAGTCAAAACTTGGTGGTGAAATAGGTCGGGGGATACTGGGGGTAGTAGATGGATTCATCCCAAGAGGGGTTGAAAACAAAGAGGATATCGCTTGGAGGAAGAAATTCCTTAGAGATATAGGATATAAACTCTAAAAAACTTGTATTTCTAGTATCCATGTTTTCCTACTAATGGTACAAAAGCGCAGCCGCCTAAATCCTTTGCAGTGATTTTATCTCTTTTTTTTTCTACTAGCTCTAGTTTACATATCATTCGTCCTACAGGTATCAGTAGTTTCCCAGGATCTTTAAGTTGTTCCAGGAGAGGATGCAGTATTTTTGGAGATGCACAGGTTACATAGATGCAGTCATATGGAGCGTACTTGGGTAACCCCTCAGAGCCATCTCCTATTTCTACTGTAACATTTGTTATACCTATATTTTCTAGGTTTTTCTTTGCTTTTTCAGCAAGCGAGGAAAATCGTTCAATAGTATATACATGCCCTTTTTTACCAACCATTTTGGAGACAATAGCTGCATGGTAACCAGAGCCTGCTCCTATCTCCAAGATGACTTGTCCTTTTTTGATGTCCAAGGCTTCACACATTATCGCTACCATGTGGGGTGCTGAGATTGTTTGGCCTTTTCCTATCTCTAATGGTGTATCAGCATACGCATAGTTTTTTAACGAGTCTGGAATAAACACTTCTCGTGGTGTTTCTAAAAATGCTTTCTCCACTATCTCGGTTTTGATCCGCCCCTCTATTTTCAGTGTTTTTACTAGTCTTTCGCTTTCCTCTTTATACGTCATACTTAGAATAACACAATAATAATGAGTATATAATTGTGCTCCATTGACTTTTGAACTGGAATTTTATAAAACCTCAGGTTACGTCATTTATATGCTTTACTATCAAGAGATGGTTAATCATTTACATCTTTTTTTAAAATTGTTTTAATTTCATCAACATCCATAAATTCCATGAACATATCGAAATCTTTCTGCAACTTTTCTATGTCATGTGACATTTGCATCAAATCCTGTAAGGTTAATTCTTTTGTGTGCTCCATTTTATTTTATCCCTATTGCCTCACACTACAATATTATGAATATCTTTTTTTCTTTTATAAAACCCACACATAAACAAAAATAAGATAGAGGATTAAATTTTTTTTGGAAGTTAAATTCTATATCAATAAGTCTAATTTTGTTCTTTCTTATGCCTCAAAAATTTGACAGTACCGTATCCAACTAATACGATGATTATTATACAGATAAAAACAATTACGATGATGGTCCATGGTTCTTCGATTGGTTTGGTGGTAACTTTCCAACCATGTAAAACCGGGGTTTTTTGAGTATTCGCCGTCTTTAGACATGCAGATAATATTATCGTGTTTTGAGATATACTTGAAATATCATCTCCATCTTCTACGGTGCAGATTATATTATTGTCTTCATCTAAAACCTGGTAGGTGATACTAGTTCCAAAGAGAGTGGAATCGCTTACTTGGAATTTATCCCAACTCATAGAATTAGATTTTTTAATCTTAGTCGAAGTGACATTCCCAGATGGATAATACCTATATGTTGGCCCACTTTCTGGTCCGAAAGCGTAAAAATACCAGTCATCACTTAAGATGTAAAAGATGCCATCAGCTATTGCAGCCTGTCCGTATAAACCGTTTCCTGTTTTATAACGCCAGATAAGTTCACCCGTTTCTTCAGATACAGCATAAACATAACTATCAAGACTTCCATAGTATACTATCCCATTTGCTATAGCTGCAGTAGAAAAGATAGCTACTTTGCTCCATCTGTCACGATCAAGTAGGTCTAATAATTCGCTATCTATTTTATCATTGCCGCATTCTCTCTTCCATTTTAGACTAAAATCTGATAACTTTACAGCATACATGTAACCTGACATACCACCTGCAAAGAGGACATCATTGTGTATAGCTGGGGTACCCATTATACCATAAGGGAAGCCAATATCATAAGATCGTAGTATTTCCCCTGTTTCTAGATCCAACTCGCGGATATTTCCATCCAAACATCCTATATAGAGTCTATCTTCACCGTTATAGTTATAGATAGCAGGTGAAGAATCATGTATCCCACCGGTGCCTAGGATTCGTCTATTGGTGCCACTTGCTGCCCATTTTAACTCTGCATGATCCTTATATACTTCATAGGCGTACAGCCAGTCGCCAAATTTGTCTTTAACTTCACATCCCGCGTAAACAACCCCGTTGTAATAAGTAGGAGTAGTAGGAGTCGCTTTTGCATTAGGCAACCTAGTAGACCATGCTTTTCTACCTGTAGTAATGTTTACACCGTAGAGGTAATTGTTAGACAATGCGACTACTAGGTTTTTATCCTCAGCTAGTGCAACAGTGCCACGGGATTTGCCAAAATCCTCAGGAGAGCAGTCGTCTTCATAAAGAACCCATATGACACTACCATCTACTGCATCGAGACACCATAGTCGTTCAGCTCGGTTTTGATAGGCTCTAGCTGCTTCTTGGACGAATATTTTTCCTTTGTAATAAGTTGGTGCATCATCTACAGAACCGGTTGGGAACATCCATATTTTTTCCCCTGTTTCTGCGTCAAGAGCAAAGGTATAGGGGTGTCCTGGGTGTAGTTTCCAATTATCTTTTTTGTCTTTACCTGTGAAAAGTTTTCCTGATAAGTAGACTACACCGTCGACTATGATTGCTCCGCAAAAAGCATCCATTGTTCCTGTTGCATTAGCTCTCCATAGAAGATTATTTGTAGTGGGTCCAACGTCCATCTCCGGTACACCACTACGTCGTTCGGTACAACCATATGTATACCAGTTTGAATGATTAACATCTAGGGTTACCTCGCTACCGACATGCGTGTTTTCAGTAGATTCCACCAAGTAATTTGTTGAAAAACTGTCGCCCCATTCGTCTTCCTTGGTTTGCCATGTAACACCCCAGTCTTTTATCTTTGGTGTAACAGTGGGGTCTTTTGTAGAAAGCGTAGCTTTCAACCTTATCTTATTATACGTTTCTACGTCTAAATCTCCTAGCTCTACAGGAGAATCATCAAAACCAAGGGAATTCCTAGCTAGATCACTATCTGGTATAAGCATCCAAACTCCATCATGATAGTATTCCAATTGATAGTTTACATCCGTATTGCTAGACTCTACATCATTCCAACTAAGGGAACACCATCTTTTCAATAAAGGCGGTTCTACCGCAGTGGAATATAGATATCCGGATCTTACCCCCTTGGAGTAGCCTATGAGTCTAAAGTACACACTGTTGTGCCCTTTTTCAGCTTCAAATCTCTGACTTCTATCGGTTCCAACCAGACCACAGATATGCCCGTCTTTTGGGATATAAGAGACGCTTGTTTTCTCTTCAAAGGAATATTGCATTCTTAATGCGCCTTGATGAGCTGAAAATAAAGTCTTCGTATCACTGTTGCGTATCTCAAGGATTACACCGTTAGCATCTTTACTTGTCTTATTTCTAACACCTATCAGCTTACGGCTATTCACATAATTTAGAGATATGTCTTCATGGTTTTGTAAAAAAGTTATAGGATATTTAGTGTAACCGACTAGGTAGTGTTTTATATTGCCTTCTTCCCCTGATTCTATAAAGCCTTCTATCTTCCCGTCTTTAACGCCGCAAAGCGCATAGATCCTTCCCCCTCCCTCGCAGATATCTGTATTATCAGCATCATCAGTCGAACCAGCTGTTCGTATAGATCCTTTCCGGTTATTGTCTTTCAGGAGTTTATATTTTTTAGTGTTTATAATCTGGAAGATAACACCTGTTGCATCCTCAGGTATTTCAGCTGAGAGGTCGATTTCTTCCCAAGATCCTGATTTGGATAACGATTTATCTATCCTATTCTGGTAAAAATAAACTGCAGAATCTGTCCATCCTATTAGGTATATATGGCATTCTTTTGTCTGTAGATATGTTTCGAATTTCTGAGTTTCGTCTACGCCACATAGTGCGTAGATGTGTCCTTTTGGTCTTATCACACTGTTTTGGTTTGGATCTGATGATCCAGGTTTTCTTACTGCTAGGTTTAGTTGTTTCCATCTGTGTGTGTTTATTAGTTCTAGTATAACACCGGTTGAATCTTTAGGTATAAGCTCACTCACATCTACGGTTTGCCATGATCCTTTTTTTGATGGTGTGATGTCGTAACTACTTAGGAAGTAGTTGAGTCCGGGTCCTATAATTTTTGCTTCGCCGTTGTTTATCGCTATGTTGGATGAGTTTTCAATCATGTTTATATTTTGGAATTTATCTGTCCAGTAACTTTTTGTAGCATTAGTATCTCCAGCAGATACACCGGGCGATACTATTATTGTGGGGATGATAAAACTAGTTGTAAGTATGATTAGTGCTATAGAGGTTATGATTTTTTTCTGTTTTTTAGTATAGCAGTTTTTATTCAATATTTTTAATCCCTCGAGAATCTATTTTTTAAACATTTTTATTTATAGTTATAAAACTATATAAATATTTAGTTTATAGAGGTTTTGTATCAAAAAAATTATTTAAAAACTAAAACCAACACACACAAAGATTGATTACAAGAAGTTTTTTATAAGATGCTTGTTATATTATTATATAATGGGGATAAAAATTATAAAAAAACTCTGGACAATATTTATAATTACGTTGCTTCTTGGATTAACTTTTACCTCTTATGTTTATGCATCTAACCCCACTATCACTGAAGGTGATGAAAAGGAACGCTGGATTGTTCTTATATGTGGCGGTGTCGAGGAAGACCCGCTTGGGCTGGATCGTGTATTTAGAATAGTAACAAGACAAGCTTATGAAACTTTCAAAAACCTTGGTTATGATGACGATCACATATATTTTCTACAAGGAAAGAATTTATCTGACGACGATGAAGATAACCCGCCTGAAGGAGCCGATGGTTTTAGTAATAAATCTAATGCTAAATATGCTATAACAAGCTGGTTGGTAGATAATTCAGATGAGAATGATGATTGTTTCATTTTCCTAATAGATCATGGTAGTTTCGTACTTGAACAGAGAGACTCTTGCGTATGCATCTATGATTATGTATATGAAAAAGAAGAGAGAATTTGGGGATACGAACTAGCAGAATGGCTAGATCAAATTACTTATAATGTTTGCACAGTTATGATAACTGCTTGTGAAGCATATGGTTTCATAAAGCCATTAAGTAGAGCGAACAGAATAATCATAACTTCTACTAAATTGGAACCCGGAACAGCATCGATAACAGGAGATTTCACTTCGTTCTTTTTCGATAAATTGGGAGAGAATGTTTCATATGGTGAAGCATGGGAGTACGCAGTAAAGAAGCATCGTAAAATAAAAATAAGAGACTTACCACCGGGAGAAGATTTGGAAGATTTTATCAAGATAATTTTAGCAAGAATTGGTTTTTTAATATCAAATCCGCAGATTGATGATAACGGTGACGGAAGAGGACATGGTATAAGAAGATTTATTCCAAGTAGCTTACCTGTTAGAGGAGATGGTTATCTAGCTCTTAGCACTTATCCATCCTGATTTTGTTTTTTTCTTATAATGGATGTCATAGTTTTTTATAGAACAACAGTGTTTTAGCCATTGTTTGTCATGAAGAAGAGAGCAGTTGTTGCACTTGGTGGAAACGCGTTGATAAAAGAAGGTCAAGAAGGCACGATATATGAGCAGTTCCAGAATACTAGAGAGGTTTCTAAATCTATAGTTAAAATGATAAAAGATGGTTGGGATGTTGTTATAACTCATGGTAACGGCCCTCAAGTAGGTGCTATACTTCTTCAAAACGACCTTGCGAGGGATGTTACACCAGCTATGCCTCTTGGTATATGTGTAGCTGAGAGTGAGGGTTTTATTGGTTATATGATTCAACAATGTCTTTCTAATGCTTTGAAAAAAGCAGATGTGGATAAACCGGTTATAACGTTGATTACACAGGTTTTAGTAGATGAGGATGATCCGTCTTTTAAGAATCCTACGAAACCTATTGGTCCGTATTATAGTAAAGAAGAAGCTAAGGAGTTGGTAGAAGAGGGTTATAAGATGACGGATACGTTGGATGGATGGCGTATAGTTGTACCATCTCCAGATCCAAAATCTATCGTCGAAGGCGATATAATCAAGAAAATGCTTGATGACGACGTAGTTGTTATTGCATCTGGTGGAGGTGGTATGCCTGTTATAGAAAAGGAAGGCTGGGGTCTGGATGGACTTGAAGCTGTTATCGATAAAGACCTCGCATCTGAACGTCTAGCAGAATCTATAAAGGCGGATTTATTGTTGATATTGACAAAGGTGGAGAAAGTATATCTCAACTATAAGACCCCGCAGGAAAAACCATTGGATAAAATATCTTTGAAGGAGTTAAAAAAATATTATACAGAGGGGCATTTTCCACCTGGTAGTATGGGTCCAAAGGTTTTAGCTTCAATACGTTTTCTAGAATACGGTGGCGGTGAAAAAGTTATAATATCTCATGTTGAAAAGGGATGGGAGGCTTTGCAGGGTGAAACAGGTACACATATAACGAAATAGGTGTTTTTATTAAACTTGTTTGTATATGGCTTTTCTTAGTATTTATGGATGAATCAGTTATAGAAAAGCAGATTAAAGATATTGAGGATGAGATTTTCAATACTCAGAAGAATAAGGCTACTGAGCATCATATTGGTAAACTCAAGGCTAAGCTTGCACGTCTGAGAGACGAGTTGGCTAAAAGAAAAGTCAGTAGCGGTAAAGGTAAAGGTTTTACCATTAAAAAATCTGGTGACGCGACTATAGGAATCATTGGATTTCCTAACACTGGCAAAAGTACTCTTTTGAATCAACTAACTGATGCTAAGAGTCGCGTTGGTGATTATGATTTCACCACTCTTGAGGCTATACCAGGTATGATGAAGTATAAGGGTGCAAGCATTCAGTTTTTGGATTTACCTGGTTTTATCAAAGGGGCTTCTGAGGGAAGAGGTCGTGGTAGAGAGATATTATCTGCTGTTAGAAGTGTGGATCTACTACTGTTGATGATAGATGTGGAGCATCGGGAACATATTAAGGTTATGGAGCGGGAGCTTTACAACGCAGGGTTGAGGATTAATCAGAAACCACCTGATGTAGTTGTAAAAAGAACAAGGCAAGGTGGTATAACCGTTAAATCGACTACAAATCTTACAAAACTTAATAAAGGCGTTATAAAAGCGATTTCGTCAGAATATGTGATAAACGCGGATATAACGATACGTGAAGATATAACAGAGGATCAGTTGATAGACGTTTTTATGGGGAATAGAGTCTATGTCTCAGCGATGGTTGTAATCAATAAAAGAGATCTTATATCTGATAAGGAGTTGCAGGATAAAATCAAAACGATAACGGAGAGAGGTTGGAGTGTTGTAGCTATTTCTGCGAAAGATGGCACCGGTTTAGATGAGATTAGAGAAACGATTTTCTCAGAATTGAAACTTATTCGGATCTATATGAAGCCGGTTGGTAGACAAACAGATTATGATGAGCCTATGATACTTAAAAAAGGTGATACAGTAGAAGATGCATGTAGGAAGCTTCATCGTGATTTTGAAAAAAAATTTAGATATGCAACAGTTACTGGGCCGTCAGCGAAGCATAATATGCAAAAGGTTGGTCTTGATCATAAGTTAGAAGATGGTGATGTAATCACTATTGTGATACAAAAATAATGATATTAGTTATTTTTATTATGTTTTTCTGATTTTATTGTTCGATGTTTGTTCCATATTCTTTATATACTATTGGAATAGAATTGTCAAACAACGTTTATAAAACATGAATGAGAAAAACAAGGTAAATAAAAAATTTGGAATAAGTGGTGATAAGAATATGAGAAATAAAACCTTAAAAATGGTCATAATATGCGTAATTTCATTGGTGATTTTAGGTGGATTCAATACGTCTTTATCTAAAAATATTGAATCTGTGCGTGTTAATGAGAAACACTTTTTTGCTCCTCATGAATCACGCAAAACTGATTTTGGGTTGTATTTAAAAGATAAAAATCTGTATGATGGGAACGTCAGTGGCTTTATAATTCAATTTAAAGAGACGCCCTTGTTAGCCTATGAGTCTGAACTAAAAAAGGAAAGAGAAGATATCAGCGTATCAGTTTTGAGATCTATGTTGGCAAATCAGAAAACACGGATTTTAGCGGAGCAAGAAGTTGCTTTTCAGAATATGCAGCAAACAATTAGTCATGTTAATGTTGAAGAAACCATTGTAGCAAGGTTTACTACTGTGTTTAATGGTGTGGTTTTGGATATTTCTGGAGATTCAGCGGAAAAGATAAGATCTTTACCTGATATAAAAGAGGTTTATCCAAATTATGAAGTAAAGGCCTTCTTGAACGTGTCTGTTCCCCTTATCAATGCAGATGATGTTTGGCAGTTACAAGATAACAACGGGAGTTTTATCAAAGGAAGTAATGTTACTATTGCGATTATTGATACTGGAATAGACTATTATCATCCTGATCTTGGTGGTGGATTTGGAAACGATAGCAAGGTTGTCGATGGCTGTGATTTTGTCAATACGGACAATGATCCTATGGACGATCATGGCCATGGGACGCATTGTGCCGGAATTGCTGCTGGGATGGGTATAGCCTCCAATGGATCTTTTGTTGGTGTTGCCCCAGGTGCTAAACTGTATGCATACAAAGTTCTTGACGAGTATGGTTATGGCTGGTTATCATGGGTTATGGCAGGTGTTGAAAGAGCCGTAGATCCAAATGACGATGGAAATTTTTCTGATCATGTAGATATTATATCAATGAGCCTTGGTGGAAGTGGTCATCCGGATGACCCATTGTGTCAGGCTGTGGATGCTGCTGTTGAGTATGGAGTGATAGTTGTTGTGGCCGCTGGGAACTGGGGTCCATCCGAAGAAACTATAGCCTCTCCAGCATGTGCACGAAATGTAATCACAATTGGTGCTTCAACTCATCTATCAGGGAGTCAACAAAGTGGAGGCCCGGATAAGATTGCTTTCTATAGTAGTCGTGGACCAACATCTATTGGAACGATTAAGCCGGATGTTCTTGCTCCTGGTGGTGATTATAATTCATCTGCACCTGATGGCTTTAGGTATCAATATGGGATAATATCATGTAGAGCCAATGCCACCTCTATGGGAAATCCTCTTGGCATCTATTATACAAAAGCTTCAGGGACATCTATGGCCTGCCCACATGTCGCAGGAGCTGCTGCTCTTATTAAGCAAGCTCATCCCGACTGGTCATCTGATGAAGTCAAAATGGCCATAAGAAATGAAGCCATTGATCTAGGATACGATATGATAACCCAAGGATATGGAAGAATAGATGTTTTAAAATCGGTTCAATTGACAAATGCACCACCTATTGCAAATTTGAAAACCTCTGGGAAGAGATATGGTACAAATATCAACGTTATCGGAACCGCTACAGCAGATTGTTTTTGTAATTACAGCTTATACTATCAACCTGGTAGAGCACTTTACTTTAACGAGAGCACTAATGGAAGTAATTGGATAAAAATATGTGACTCTGATATAGAAGTAATCAATGATACATTGTGTATTTGGAATATTAATAATTTAACCGATGGTGACTATACATTAAAATTAGTTGTGAGAAGTCAGAATCAACAAAGCGAAGATAGAGTACTTATTTATATTAAAAATACAGAGATAGTTTATCCAATAGATTTAAGATTAGATTGTTGGGGAGAAGAAAAATGGGAAGTTTTTCCATCATGGAAAAGTATAATGATTAATGGGACTTCAACCGGTTTCGGTTTTGATTATTATACTTTACAATGGCGAAAAGAGAACAACATAACATGGAATGATGAGGGAATCATGCTTAGCAATAATGGGGAAGTACCTGTTGAAGAATCTACCTTAGGAATATGGAATCTCTCGATATTGATAGAATCTGATTTCTATTATATCAAACTAACAACACACTATAATGATGGTAGACAAGAAATTCATGAGATAAAGATAGGAATAGATACTCAGATTTTAAAAGGTTGGCCAAAAAAGATAGGCCTGATAGGTGATGGAGGTTTTTATTGGGCTATGACAGATCAACCAACAATTGCAGATATTGATAACGATGACAACAATGATTTGATCTTTGCCTACGATGTAAATATTACCGTCTTCAAGCATGATGGTAGTTACGTTGATGGATGGCCGCAGGAAATTGAAACATGGTATAGTCCCAGCTACCGGGCTCAAGTGCAAAACGGGCCTGCCGTAGCTGATTTGGATAAAGATGGATTTTATGAAATCGTAATCGGAGACAATGCTGGTTATCTCCATATTTTCAATCACGATGGTAGCTATGTTGATGGATGGCCAAAAGATATTGGTGGTTATCTTCAATCTCCTACCATAGCGGATGTTAATAATGATAGCTATCTAGATATCATTGTTGGTGATTGGTGGGGTTATTTACGAGTTCTTAATCTGAATGGTAGTTATTTAGAGGGTTGGCCCAGATGGTTAACTCCTAGTTATCATCCGTTTTATCATTTGATGGTAAACGGCGCTGCATCCATCGCTGATCTCGATAAAGATGGTTATAAGGAAATTGTCGTAACAAGTTGTGCTTTTAATCACAGCGGCGGGGGTTATTCTACGGATAAATCTGTAAGAATCTGGATATTGAATCACGATGGCTCCAATGTGTCTGGTTGGCCAAAGGAGTTTTATTCTGGGGCCTTCGGCATGTTTTCTAGCGCTGCTTTAGCAGATATCGATAAAGACAATGAAGATGAAATAATTTATCCACTTTATAATGGTACGATATATGTATGGGATCTAGACGGTTCGATTGTACCCGGTTGGCCACAATCTGTATATGACCCATACGCTTATTCTTTCTTCCCTCCAGCAGTTGGTGACATTAACAATGATGGTGAACTGGAAATATTGGTTTCTGGTGGTGGTATTGGTACCCTTTCTGCGTATTCTTCGGAAGGTTCTTTGTTAGCTGGCTGGCCCATCAGAGAAGATTGGCCGATAATAAAAAGCGCTCTTATTGGATATCCAATGTTAGGTGATCTTGATACTGATAACGAAACAGAAATTTCGATTTCATGTCCCGCTGGAGGGGTTTTACATGGCGATCTTCCAGACCTTTATACTTTTAATTCAGATGCCTCCATGGTTGATCATTTTCCTAAAAAAATGGATCACTTTAGCTTTGTCTTTGGTGCGCCACTGGGAGATTTGGATAATGATGGAGACAATGAGTTGATTAGCTTTACGTGGCTTGGCAATATATTTATTTGGGATCTTAATGGAAGCGCAGAAAATATTGAATGGCCACAGTTTTACCATGATCCACGTCATACTGGTCGGTATACAAATGATACCACTCCACCAACAACCATCCATGAACTAAACGGAATCATAGGAGAAAATGAATGGTACATAAGCGACACTACGGTGACTTTACATGCTTTTGATAATGAATCTGGTGTTTCGTATACCCGATATAAGATTGATAATGAAACCTGGCATATGTATACAAACCCATTTATTATGGATACTGATGGATATCATACCATCTATTATTACTCAGTAGACAATGAGGAAAATCAGGAACGGTTAAAATCAGTTAGTTTCAAGATTGATGAGGCACCTCCTTCAATAGAGCTGACAAAAGAAAAAATTGGAATGTTTAAGTTTAAATTTACAGCTAATGTCAGCGATGAAACTAGCGGTATAAACCATGTAGATTTTTATCTTGACGGCGAACTGACGTTAACTGATTACTTAGAACCATATGAATGGATTTGGATTGGAATCGGAAATCACCAAGTTACAGCAGAAGCCTTTGACAATGCAGGAAACTCAGCAAGTATCTCAGTGAGCACTCCATATAATTCAATTATATCTAATGCCCAAAAAGTCACCAAAGAAGCCGACAATCCTCAAACCCATTGTTCCTTCAAACTTTGTAACGATTATTAGATACCAGATAAACAACAATCTCCTCTAATTTTTTCCTCTTTTTTTCTTTTTGTGTTGGTTTTATAAAAGAAAAAAACCAGGTAATGATATTAGTTAGTTTTATTATGTTTTCCTGATTTTATTGTTCGATGTTTGTTCCAAACTCTTTATATACTTTTGAGCAACAATATCTTTTCAGTGATAAAAAATGAAAAATCAAAGTAGAAAACTATGGACTTGGACGATCATGATACTACTAATGGTTTCTGCATTTGCATGGACTATCCCAACTGTAGCAGCAGATCCTACCCCTTATATAACAATTAATTGGGATAGTACTGGTCATAAATTGACTATTAATAGTGTTGTTCCAGACGATGTTTTATGGAGTGATTTGGATATCGATGGTGTTTGCAATACATCTGGTTTAGGAACCTATGTAACTCCTGGTGATAAAATTACACATTGTTACAAAACAATTACGATTACATATATACCAAATAATGAGGAAATTGGAAGTTGGTCATTTGCTTGGGCTCCTAATATAGAATGCACTATGGATGATAATGCTAATACTTTGACTGTCACATATGTTGTTCTCCCTGATATTTTATGGAGTGATGTAGAATTTATTGGTATTTGCAATACATCTGGTTTAGGAACCTATGCAACTCCTGGTGATATTATCACAAATTGTTATTATAACGTAGAGCTAAATTTTATACCTACAAGTAATACAATACATGTATATTGCTTTTCACCATTTAGCGTTATTTTGACTGCAGATGATTATGCCAATACATTAACAGTTGCTCTAGCAATGCCTAGCGATATTTTATGGAGTGATGTTGATATCGATGGCACTTGCAATATCTCTGGATTGGGAACCTATGTCGTTGCTGGTGATGTTATTACCAATTGTTACGGTACAATATCTCTTACATACGTTCCATTTAACATGGACTTAGGAGAATTTGAATTTTCTGCTCAATCCTCTAATGGTAATCTATGGGGTCAAGTTTTTGGATATACAGATGATGGCAGTAATTACCGATTGTTAAATGCCCTGATTACCGTAAAAACTTATGATGGTCAATTAGTGGATTCTGATTATACAGATTCAGATGGGTGCTACTATTTTTATCCTATTGAAGCTGGTACTTATAAAGTAGAAGCCTCTAAAGAGGGCTATATTGGAGCCGAAAGTCTAAATGTAGTAGTAGAAACAGGTGAAACTACAAGAGTAAATTTGGATTTACAACAGATCCCAGGAGGGCCAGGATGGGTTTATGGTTGGGTAGACGGAAAAAACGATGAGGGAACATTTCGACTGGAAGGTGCTTTAATTATGTTAAAAACTCCTGATGGAGAATATGTGGATTCAACTTTAAGCCTTTCAAATGGTTTTTACCATATTTTCCTAGTTGATGCTGGGACATATAAATTAGAAGTAACTAAGGATGGTTATGTTGGAGTTGAAACTCTAAATGTAGTAGTAGAACCAGGAATTGGTACTCAAAATGATTATATATTATACGAAATTGGATATCAATGGACAGGCTGGATTTATGGTACAGTATTAGGAACAACAGAGAATGGTACATTTCCGTTAAAAGATGCTTTGGTTAGTGTGATTTTGGGCAATAGTACTGTAGCATCTACTTATACAAATTCTAACGGAAGTTACTATGTTTCTGTTGAACCTGGTACCTATTCAGTAGAGGCTAGTAAGGATGGTTACTGTACGATGGGAAAAATGGTTGTGGTGGTAGAAGAAGGCAAGGGTACACAGGTCGATTTCAATTTACCAGAAACTGTTGAGTTTAATTGGACGGTTGGTTGGATCTATGGTACTGTGTTAGGTACAAACGATAATGGCACGTTTCCACTAGAAGATGCCTTGATCGATGTTAGAACTTCCGTTGGAGACTTTTCTAATCGCTCTACCGAGTTTGTAGATTCTGCCTATACAGATTCAAACGGATATTACAGGATTTATGTCGAACCTGGTACTTATCAGGTAACGGCAAGTAAAGAAGGTTATTCAATGGCTGCAACAATAAACGTAATAGTAAAATCTGGCAAAGGCACTAAGCTTGATTTCAATTTATCAGAAACTGGGCAGTTTCATAAAAAAATAATCTATAGACCCAATGCAACCTTTATAGATAAGGCGATTGATGAAGGAAATGTAGGCAGTGAGGTACTAATATGGCAAAAACAGCCTAATATTTTTCAACATGAAATATTGATACATAATGGAGTAGAAATTAAAAACTTGGATGTTCAAAAAGGTTCTATATCATTTGTTGTAAGCGGAAATGAAACTATAGGTGGAAAAACTATTGCAATAAATGTTGATACTTCAGTGTTTGACCCGTCGTCACAGATATTTGTTAATTATGATGGTGAACCTATTGACATGGCGGATGACATTAATGATATTCTAGATCCTAATGATGATGGGTCGCATCCCGAATACCTAATATCAATAGGATCAAATGGTGTACAAATCCTTATTAGTATTCCTCATTTCAGTGAGCATTTTATAACGTTTTTCAATCTGACACCTGAACAAGCCGCACAATTCTTAACATATGCTGTAATCGCTGCAATTGGTTTGATAATTATCGCCGCAGTTGTAATGTTCCGAAAAGGGAAAGAAGATTAATTTCGCTCCTCTCTTTCTTTTTTTTCCGTAAATATCTTGGATGTAGCTCAAGCCATGCTTCTACAAAACGATCAACAGCGTCGTCAAAAAAACTTTTTTGATACGTAATCAACAAATCAGATATGCATTCTGGTTCTTCTACGTGATATTTTGTTTCTCTACCTATTTGAACACGATTAATGATATCCAACTCTGCTAGTCTATTCAAATGAAAAGAGATAGTAGACGGAGCTAAACCTAAGTGATCACATATCTCTCTATGAAACGAATCAGGATTTAGAAGCAAAAATACAATGACTTTGCGGAACATATTTTGTCTGAGAACAGCAATTATTTTTTTATCTTTTGTACCAATTTTTCCCATAACATAGTATCTGGTGTATCGTCCGTTGGATCTATCTGTTACAAGTCCTCTTTTTTTTAGAAAAAATAGATGATAATCCACTGTGCCTAGAGGAATATTTAGTTGTCTTGAAATTTCACGTTCATGTAGACCAGGGTGTTTCAAGATATGGTTGTAGATTTGCCGTCTCGTTTTAAGTTCTAAAACCTCTTCTTTACTCATCAGCTACTCCAATGTAAATTACTTTTTGATTGTTGCAAAATAAAGGAAAACAAGTATTACAAAATCAATGCTTAACGCAAACTTGTCTTGATTTAAAACCCCTGCAACAACCAACGCTCCTTTAGCGACAAACGCTAAAAAAGCCATACCTACCAGAAGAAGTTTAGTAGCGCGTAGTCTATAGTAAGCGACAAATGAGACAATGAATAACAGCAATGAAAAACCAGCTACTACGATAGATAAAAACAAAGTAATTTCATCCATTTGGCATCCCAACTTAGAATCAATATCTTAATATAAAAAAATTTGTAATCTTAACTTTCCTATTGCTCTTTGATAATCTGTTTAACGTTTTTAACGATATGTTTCTCATTTAACTCGTATTTCTCTAGTAAATCCTTGGGTTCTCCTGATTCGCAGAATACGTCTTTTATTCCCATTCTCTTGAATTTACAGGAGATTCCCTGATCCATAAGTGTCTCTGCTACCGCGCTTCCTAGTCCGCCTATTATGGAGTGTTCCTCCGCGGTGATTACCGCGTTGGTATCCCTGGCGCATTTAACCACGAGTTTCCTATCTAATGGTTTTATCGTATGCATGTCAATAACACGAGCTTTTATACCCTGTTTCAACAATGTTTTATGTGCATCAAGTGCTGAGTCAACCATGGTTCCACAGGCGATGATTGTAACATCTGATCCATCTTCAACTGTTATACCTCTACCTATTTTTACATCCTCTAAGTCTTTTTTCTCATAGATCACTGGTGCATTTGCACGTCCAACCCGTGCATACATTGGTCCCTTGTTTGCTGCCATGAGTTCCACGATTTTCTGGGTTTGTATAGCGTCACTAGGTGCGATAACCATCATATTAGGAAGTACCCTCATCAAGGCAATGTCTTCTATCATCTGATGACTGGCGCCATCCTTACCAACGCTTATGCCTCCATGTGTAGCAAATATCTTCACATTTGCCTCTGAATAGGCAACATCCATACGTATCTGATCATATACTCTCCCTGTAGCAAACACAGCGAATGTGCTCACAAAAGGTATCTTCCCAGCTGACGCCAACCCAGCGGCAGTGGAGATCATATTTGCCTCTGCGATCCCCATCTCAAAAAACCTATCAGGATATTTCTTCGCAAACATTATAGTCTTCGTAGATTTAGAGAGATCCGCGTCCAATACTACAAGGTTAGGATACTTTTTACCCAACTCTACAAGCGTCTCACCGTAGGCTTTTCGGGGATTCGCCATCACTTTTTTTTTCAACTGTAAGCCTCCAGTTTCTCCTGCAAAAGATTGAGTTCTTCCATTGCTAGGTTGTATTCCATTTCATTCGGTGGTACACCATGAAAGTCAACGTTGTTCTCCATGAAAGAAACACCTTTTCCCTTAACTGTATTCAATATAATCATAGACGGCTGTTTTTTATGGGCATCTGCTTCATCAAGCGCATCAAGTATCTGCTTCATGTCGTGACCATCGATCTCTATAACATGCCATCCAAAAGCGCTCCATCGATCTCTCACTGACTCGAGACGTAGTACCTCCTCTGTGTGGCCATCAATTTGTAAAAAGTTTCTATCAATCAACGCAGTTAACCTATCGAGTTTATAATGCGATGCAGCAGCAGCTGCCTCCCACACCTGCCCTTCATCGGTTTCACCATCTCCTAACATAGCGTAGATGTTGTAATTCTTCTTATCCAGTCGCCCCGCCAGTGCGACACCATTTGCAAAAGAGAGACCATGACCAAGAGAACCCGTAGACGCCTCAACACCCGGGATATCTAAACAAACAGGATGACCCTGCAACATACAATTGATCTCCCTCAGTCTTTTCAACTCCTCACCAGGAAAATATCCACATTCCGCCAACACCGCATAGAGCGCAGGCGCAGCATGACCCTTACTAAGTATAAAACGATCCCTATCCGGATCCCTTGGTTTCTTTGGGTTATGCCTCATATGCGAAAAATATAAAGCCACAAGCGCGTCAACAGCAGATAATGAACCGCCAGGATGCCCCGAGTTAGCCCTATACAACATCTCAATAATATGCTTCCTGATCTTCACAGCCACTAAATTCAATTTATGGATAGTCTTCTCATTGTAATCTTTCATTATTCTGACTCCCCTCATACAAAAAAACAAGGGACAGTTTTTTTCGAATACTTTTACCGGGTAAATACTTTTTGTAATTTTTATTTCATACTCATTTTTTTGTATGTTTTTTATGGGTACGTGAGATGTCATAGAGATCATGGTATATCTCTGGTCTTATATCTCGTATCACTGGGCGGTTTCCCCGTGCAACCTTAAGCTGATTTAAATCTATCTCGCAGGTCGTCACATTCTCTTTGAAGTATGGAGATCTTGTTAACAAATCACCCATGGGATCATATATCTGTGATCCACCCCAAAATATGAGATCCTCCTGTGTTCCAACTAGATTTACATAAACGAGAAACGTTGTATTTTCTAATGCACGTGCAGGTAACAATTTTTCAAAGTATTTCCTCGTGGTTGAGGGGGTAGCTGAGATGCAAATGAGTATGTCAGCGCCTTGAAGCGAGTAGGCCTTGCAGATTTCTGGGAAAAATAGGTCATAGCAGATTAGTAAGCCGATTTTACCGAACTTTGTTTTGAAGACTTTTAGGTTTTCTCCTTCGTCGAAAAATATTTTTTCTTCGAATGGCCCGAATGTAGGCATGAACCATTTGTTGTATGTGTCAGTTTTTCCATCTGGGTGTATGAGAACTGCTGCGTTGTGTATGAGTCCTTCTACGTTGTTGTCTTTTAATGGCATTCCGAAAATAATGTAGCATTTTCTGTCTTTTGCGATTTTTTTCATGTGTGTTATGGATGGTCCGTTTGTTGGTTCTGCGAGGTTTCTTAGTTCGTCTTTGCATCTGTAGCCGATGAGTGATAGTTCTCCGAAGACGTAGAGGTCTGCTTTTGTTTTTGTTATGTGTTTTTCCATGGTTTGTAGGTTTGCTTTTTTGTCTGCTATTTTTGGTCTCATTGATATTATTGCTATTTTCATTTTTTTATGCCCAAAAAGATGGTATAATTAATTGTTATTATAATGTTTGTTTTTAGGAGTGGAAGAGGTACCTCTCACCTTTTTTGAAAAAAAGGTAAGAGATGGGATGCAGATGGAGGTACCTCTTTTTTGGGAGGAATGGGAGGTGGATAGGATTATTGGATATGTGTATTGTAAAGAAATTTTTTTTGTTTATTCCTCACCACAAACCTGTTATCTGATAATTAGTATTTAAACTTTTTGTCTTTTGCATGGCATAAGTGATAATCAAAAGAGAAATGCATAAATAGTTATGAAAATATACCCAAAACAATGGAAAGTTACCAGAAAGAAATCACACAAATCGAACAGATCCTCAAAGACAACCCGAAAGGCATGACGGTAACAGATATCGCAAGAAAAATGAAAACCAATAGAAACTCAGTAGCAAAATACCTGGATATAATGCGCATCTCTGGTCTTGTAGAAATGATCACATTTGGACCTGCGAAAGTATTCTTTCCATCTCGCCGAATCCCGATTTCAAAAATGCTGAATTTCACCTCGGATTATATTATGGTGTTTAATAAAGAACTAAAAATCGTTCTGATAAATGACACTTTTTTAGGGTTCATGAGAGTAGATAGGGAGGAAATTATTGGTCAGTATATCGATAATATAAATCTACCTATGTTCAACGAGGATTTTGATTTATCTTCAGATGTCAAAGAAGCCTTCGAGGGTAAAGATTTTACTAGGAATATAGTTTTTCAGATGAGCGGAGATGATGTGTATTGCAGAGTTAGGATTATCCCTACGGTGTTTGAAGATGGACAGCATGCAGTGGCCGTTGTTATAAGGGATACTACTGCCCAGAAGATAACTGAGGAGGCATTACGTGAGAGTCAAGAAAAATTCAAAAAATCTCTAAAGAAATGATTTTTTTATGTAACGGATAATAGACGAATTGTAACAAGGACTAATAGTGTTAATATAGCGTTGGTTTTAAGGTCAAAGATTTTTATCCATTCGAGAATTGCTAAAATTACATAGGACAAAACTAATAGCAATACTAGATGAATTATTATCCAAACCGCATTAAGAGGATCAGAGTAATCTAGGTTAAAAGCTAGGTCCCATATTGTAGCAAAATAGGCCAATAGTCCAACTGTTAGTTGTGCTTTTGTTAATTGATTCATGCTACGTTGTCAGCAATTTACCGTTTATAAAACTTTTTAAGGTACTGTGTTTGAAAAAAATATAAATCGTGTCATTATATTATCTTTTGTATAATTGGGGGTTTACATATGATAAAGATAAAAGATAGGCCACTTGGAATATGGTTATTTGCAGTTGTTATAATTATTTTTAACTTATATTATTGGTACCCAGTTTACACAGGAACTTGGCCGTTCTTTCATTTAATATTTACTTTTTCACGTCTCGCATTTTTGTTTTGGAGTAGTATTATTTTGACAATAATTGAATTATACGCCGTGACCTATGGTTTCTATAATGCTAAAAACTGGGCAAGACTATATGAAATTGGTTACCTATCATATTCATCTTTTTGGGCGATTTTATTCATGTTTGTAGTAAGAAAGCAAGTTATTGAGCATTACATATATTTTGTACTCTATGTGATACTTATTATGTATCTACTTATGTCGTTTACTAAAGAATATTTTGGAAAAAAGGAAAAACCGGTTTCATTGCGTGGAGGAGAGGATGTTTATCGTTACGGTGAGTATACGTTGTATTCTAGCAATGTGAAACTGCGGAGTGGGAGGATTCAGAAGATCTATTTTTTCAGTAAAAAAAAACACCAAAGGGCTGGGAGGCCATCTAGTAAGCCAGATAACTATATTGTAAATGTTAATCCAAAAACTGGTATGCCGTATCTTAAAAAGGAACAATGAGCACACAATTTTTTTAAAAGAGAGGTATTTCATTGAACACGTTCTGTAGGATGAATGTTCTGACGTTGTCTAGGTTTGAGTCTAGGTAGACTGCTCCGATAAGTGCTTCTAGCGCGTTGGCGAGGTTTGAAGGGTTTCTATGGCCGTTTTGTTTTTTTTCGCCTTTGCCAAATAGGAGATATCCGCCGATTTTTAGCTCTCTAGCTTTCTTTGCTAGGAAATCGTTGTTGACAAGTATTGCTCGTCTGCGTGTGAGTTCTCCCTCTGAGAAATACTTGTTGCTCTTGTAGAGTTGCTCGGCGACGACGAAGTTGAGGATGCTGTCTCCCAAAAGTTCGAGACGTTCGTTGTATTCAACTGGTATTCTTGCTTCAAAGGCGTATGTCTTATGGGTTAGGGCGTTTGTCAGCAGGTTTTTATTTTTGAATGTGTAGTTTATTTTTTCTTCTAGTTGTTCGATTGTGTTTTTCTTCATGGTGGACACCCTGTATGATGTTATCCCATTTTAATTGTATCATTAGTTGAATATTAAATATGGTAGCATTTTGTTTCCAACATCAGGGTCGTCAAGGGAGTTGATGAAGTGTTCTTTGTTTTTAAAAGGTCGATGCACTAGTATCCTTATCGCTCTTTTCTGGCCAATACCTGGTAATGCTTGTATTGTTTCCCTGTGTGCATTGTTGATGTCTAGTGGATATGGAACTGCTGTTATGGATCGGTACCCGTAGTCTATAACTTTAGCATCTAAAAAAGTGTGTAGTGAGAGTATTCCTGGTATTCCTATAAGCAGGGGGTAGCTGCCGATTTGTCTACCTAGAGTTAGTTTGCCCTTGTATGTCTCCATATATATGTTTTTTATAACTGTGTTTTTTGGGAGGATTCTTTCTAACATGGGTTGTTCGATGTTTTCTCTCACTCTTTTTTTAAATCGTTTGAATAGTTGTTTGTTTTTTGTTATTATTTTGTTTCCAGTATGGTACATTTTTGTACCTGGTATGGGTATGATCTGTCGGAGGTTGATGCGCCTTAGTAGTAAGCCTTGGTCTAGGATTTTTTTTAGAAACATGTAGTCTAGCTGGTAAGTGTTTTTTGTCTCTCCCTGCAGTCCGAAGACAAAGTTGAGACCTGGTAGGAGCTCTGGCATTCCGTTACCGCCTCTTTTTGAACCGACTTCGTTGAGGAGTTTTATCGCACTGTATACTTCGTCAGCGGTTGCCTTTAGATTGTTTTTTTTGATAACATCCGGGTCGACGCTTTCTACTCCAAAGGCAGCGACGTCACCGGGTGTATGATATCTTACAATGGTTTTAGCGATACGTCTACACTCATCTGGGTAGCGTGCGATGATTCCTGGGTTGGCGTTGTCTATGTGAAGTGTTTGCAGGTTTGGAGCTACACCGCGTATTCCCTGGAAAAGTTTTTCTAATGCTTCTGGGTTGGGCTGTGGGAACTCCTCCTTTTCAGCATTTTTTGCCATATAGGAGAAGATACATGGTTGATTGCCGATGCGGAAATGTCTAACACCAGCCTCGTATAAAGCCTGTATCTCATCAACTATGTCTTTAACGGGTCGAAAACATGGTGGTCCCTTCTGTGGTTCACTGCAGAAGGAACAACCACCAACTATGCTCCTGGGGCATCCTCTATATGTTTCAATCTCAGTGATTAGAAATTCAGGATAAAACGGATGTTGAGATACCACCTTGGAGCCTTTTACTGCATAATCTCTGACAACACCAGGATGTTCACGACACTGTGATAAGTCCACTTTTTCAATATTTGACTTGTTTTTCAATAGTTCAGATATTACAACTTCTCCGTCACCTTTTACAATGAGGTCAAAGACGCCTTCAACTAGACTTGTCTCCCGGGTTTTTCTTCCACCGGAGACACCGAAGCCGTATCTGGCAGCTGGACCACAAAGTATTTTCAAAGGTCTCGATACATCTCTTAGAATGGATAAAAGCTCGTTGGGGCTAGCTGGGAAGCCAGATAGATACCGTCCTGGTACGGACATTCCTGCGATAACCACGATTAAATCAGAGCTGTATATGGCATCTAGCAGAGTTTTATCGTTCCTAACTTGGTCAATTGTTACATAAAAAACCCTTGCAGATTTATCATAATTCCAAACTGCACCGGCAGTATATCTTGGATATGGGCTGATATATGGTGGTACACCTAGGCAGGTTGGCTCGTCGACATAGCCATCAAGTATCGAAACTTTAAGCATATCTAGTTGGTAAAAAACTTGGATGAGCTATATCTATTTATTGACGTAGAACTTCGCAGTAATTGTCTAGGAAAGTTATTTAAATCGTTAACCGATTATGAAAAACCAGTGGAGTCCTAGGAGGGAAGTTTCCCAGGAGAGTATGATACTATGGATGAATTTAATGAGAATGTAAATGTGGTTAAGGAAGAAGTTGATAGGATTCACACGGGTATTGAGAAGTTAGATTGGTTATTATCTGGTGGTCTCCCGTGTAATAGTGTAACCCTTGTCTCTGGCACCCCTGGTTCTGGTAAGACAATCATGTGTTTTCAATATATCAATGAAGGATTGAAAAACGGTGAAAAATGTCTTTATTTGACGTCTGATGAACGAATTGATAGCATTATTAGACAGGCTAGAGGATTAGGTTTTGATTTTCAACCTGCTGCTGATAGCGGTCAACTCAAGTTCATGTATATAAATCTTGATAAGAGTGACATACATAAAGAGATGGAGGAAGAAATCAAAAACGGAGATTATACCCGGGTGGTGTTGGATTCTCTTACTCCTGTGGCAGAGGTGCCGGTTTGGGTGAGTGGTGTTCATGAGATAATCCCCTCGGAGCATTCCAAGATGACGAAGGGGCTTCCTGTGAATTCTATTCCTGCTACTCGTGTGCATGTTCGTCGTACCCTGAGTATTCTCAATAAGAAAAACTGTACCTCGATGGTTACATCTGAGGTTCCTGAGGGTTCTCGTAGTCTTTCTCGTGATACGATTAGTGAGTTTTTGGTGGATGGCATTCTCTTGTTGGATTTGGATACGACTATGGATCGCAGGAAGCTTACGATTCGTAAGATGCGTGCGACGAAGCATACGTTAAAGCCTCATGATATCGCGATTACTGAGGGTGGTATTCAGTTCTTATAGTAAAGGCGAAACAGTCTGAATTTCAGAGTGTTTAGCTGGGTTTGCAGTATCAAGTTTGATTTGATATACGATTGGATTTAGAAAAATCTTTTAAGCAGTTTTATGATGAGTGTTATTTGGAAGTAGTGGTATAGTTTGAGGGATGATCCTATTGCTGATGTCTTGGATGATTTGTTGAAGCTGGATGAGATTCTTGCTTGTATGGTTGCTCGTCGTAATATGATTAGTGTGATGCCCAGTAGTGATGGTTTTAAACCTGAGGTTATGGGGATATGGGATATTATTAAGCGTGCTACGGATGACGTGTTTGGTGTGATTCGTGATTATTCTCAGGCTGGTTTGGGTGAGATGGAGTTCCGTCTGCAGGATTACGAGGTTTTATTCTACGTGTTTCCTGATACCGAAAACGCATTGGTTGCGATTATACCAGCGTTGGCGAATAAAGGGTTGATTGAGATTGAGATGGAGAACACTCGCCGGGAAATACTAAAGATTATGGAGGAGAAAGAGGAGACTGTAACCAGGTAAAAAATATTCTTTTGCCGTATTGTTATACTCTACAACGTGTCTTAGAAAGGTTTTTCTAATAATATTTTATTAAGTTTAGTTAACGGGATGCAAATCTATGATTGATAGGAGAGAGTCTAAGTTAGAGGCGTCTATAGGATTGTCTCGTAAATGGGATGCGCGAGAAGCGGGAAGGGAGGTAGCTAAATCCACAATTAAAGATTTAAGTCAGCCTCCAAGTTTCTTCCTTTTATTTTCCACAATTCATTACAAAGATCATGGTGGTTTCCAGGAATTCCTTGATGGTGTTTGGGATGTGTTACCTGAGGGGACACCCTTAATCGGTGGTACTGTTGCTGCTTTTATCAACAATTATGGATGCTATAGCAGAGGTGCAGCTGCATTAGCTGTTTCATATCCCAATTTGGATATAGCAGTTGGAATAGGTAGATATTCAAGAAGAAATCCTAAGAAAGCTGCCGAAAATTGTGCAAATATGATAAAAAGAGGATTAAAAGAAAGTAAATACAAAAACAAGATGTTAGTGAATATGATTTCTGCTGGAAAGTTACCAAAATTTCCTATAGTCGGTAGAATTCAAATTATAAAATCCAAATTTTTTGGATGGATAGCCACCTATTTTGGTATGAAACTATTTCCTCTTATCGGCTACGGGCTAGGAAAAGAAGAGGATGTAATAGATCATTTGGTATCGTATATGTCAGACTATTATATTATCGGGGGTTCTGCTCTCGATTCGGGCGATATGTTGGAAAATTATCAATTCATTGGAAATAATGTATATACCAACTCCATAGTCGCTCTCGGTTGTAGCGTTGATCTGCAAATATTTTTACGAAGTATGATTAGATTGCATGAAACTGATAAATCGCTTGAGATCACAAGTGCTACTCGTGATGGAAGAGTAATAAAAAAATTAGATAATAAACCAGCCAAGGAACAAATTCTCAAGGCATTAGGAGTTAGGGAGGAACAATTTAAAGATTTAGGACCTTTTTATTATAGAACTTCTAATTATTTTCCAGTTACATTTGAAGAAAATAAAAAATATACGACTGGTGTAGGCGGATTTTTTGGGGACAATATTTATTTAGGATACAAGACAAGAGGGAAGAAGATGATATTACTTTCTATAACTGGTAGAGAGATCATAGATTTAATAGATAATTCCTTTCGAGATCTTGATAAAAACAAATTTCCTTTCATTTTTATGTATTTGTCATTTATATTGGTCAATACATTAGGAGCTAGGACATATATTATCAAAAGCAAACTCGATGAGTATATCAAGGAAATACCGTACTTGATGATATGTCCTGTAAATGAAAATGCGGGGACGCCAAATGAGCCTGCAATTGCACGAGTTTACTCATTTAATGCTCTGTCTTTGCTTACTAAATAAAACATAATATTGATATGAATGCTAAAGGTATAAAATTTAGAAAAATGGGATGCACATGAGTGGCTATACTCTTGATGAAGCGATTGAACTTTACAAATCTGTAGGAGTAAGAAGAGGAGATTTTCTTTTTCATTGGTTGTATAATATTTATGATAAAACATACCTCGCTTCTATAGATGATACTTACAAAGAAGCGCTTACCTTGGATAAAACAAAGCTAACGATGTTTGATGTTTTGGTTGATGATCTTGCGGATAATGCTAAGATTAGAAATAAGCGTCTTTTAGATAAAGCAGCTAATATCCCTTGGGATGGTTCCAAGAACTACAATCATCCATATCTAAATGTAACCAAGCGGATCTGGT
>Ga0209636_10000812_pt1 | contig 31180 bp, 22 predicted proteins | sample DeeMarSWOR152_54_FD_187464 | JGI IMG/M metagenome (GOLD analysis project Ga0209636, IMG submission 187464) | Marine sediment microbial communities from White Oak River estuary, North Carolina - WOR-1-52-54 (SPAdes) (version 2) | ecosystem: Environmental > Aquatic > Marine > Intertidal zone >...
TAAATGACCGTCTGATAGGGTGGTTTGACGTTCTTGGGAAGATAAAGAACGCCAATGATCCGTTCGCCTCCATAGGCCGCATCAAAGGTCATTCGTTCTTTGATCCAATAGTCCGAGCTTTCATCCTGCGATTCCACGCGTGCGTTCAGATCGGTTTTATCGTACGAGAACTGCTCTTTGTAAACCTCGAAGATGGAATCCGGAACCGGTTTTTCTTTGGTAACATCGAATGATTCGCCAGACTCTATCCTTTGAAATGCGGATTCGGCTATTTTTTCGGGTTCAAGATAAAGAACGCACCGGAACCCATTTTTAGGGGAGCGGTCAAATGCAGGAACATTGCTGGGAATTCCAAACATATAGGTGTTATCGTCCCATGCGCCGCCCCTGATCAATCGTCCCTGCTGGGTTTCGTTCCAGCACCATTCCCTCACATTTCCTGCCATGTCACAGGCGCCATAGGCTGTGATCCCTTGAAGACTGCCCACCGGAACGGTCCCCTTACCCTGAAAATTACTAAAGGGAGTAAAAATCGCATAACCTCCTGCTTGGGGCCACATGATCATAGGCGTGTATTCACCTCTTGCTATGCTCCAGTGGTGTGTTGTGGGAAGGCTTTTCCCCGCAAATTCTGCGTAAGCAGCCGCCTCGTACCAACTGATGCCTGAAACCGGATAATTTTCCTGCCCCTCGGGATAATCTCCTGCCTGCCAAATGGAGGGACCAGATCTCTCTGTCTGATCCACAAATTCGGTCATGGCTTCTTCCCATGTCAGGATTTTTCCGTCCTTGATAAATTCATGTTTCCAGTATTCCCTGTTTCTGTATCCGCCGCTGCCGATGAATTCCTTGTACTGCTCATTCGTGACTTCGTACCTGTCGATAAAAAAATCATCCAATTTCCCAACAGGCGTTTCAGCTCCTGGTACCCTCACCATGCCCTCTGGGATGCTTCCTTTCTCGTCCAGCACTCTCACCAGGTCATAAGGAATAAATTGATCTTTGGGTGCCAGAGCGATGTCCCAGCTTGTCGCTGCGGCCCAGACCGTCTCATAACCTTGCTTTTCTATTTTCCATCTGAAAAATCCGATGGGTAATCGGATGTCATCAAGGGGCGAGATGCCTAAGTATTCCCATTCGTCGTCTGGAGTGCTGTATGCTTTTACATAGATGTCTGCTCCCGGAGGATCTGTTTTGATGTTAATGTCCAAGGAAATCTTGGAAAAAAGATCGACGATCTTGGGATCATTGGGAATGTATCGTTCTGCCATTTCTGCCAGTTTATAGGGTTCAGAGAAATCGGCGAAATTTTCTTCGATCATCCGCTCGACCTGAGGCAAAATTTCTTCCCTGGCCCAGCGGATTTTGGCCTGGCGGTTGGAGAACCAAACAGCACCCAGGGCAATGATAATGACAGCACAAACGGCCGGAATAGCGACTCTTGGCCTTCGAATGCGGCGAAGCAGTGTCCGCAGATTGAAGGCTCCCAGTTCCTCTGCCCGCAGACTATCTTGATATTTCCTCAGGTCTTTCAGCATTTCCTCCGCGGAGGCATAACGAGATTCCGGTTTTTTCTTCAAGGCCCGGTTGATGATCTGCTGAAGTTCGGCAGGAAGATCACGCTTTATGCCTTTGAGCGGTCTTGGTTCCTCATGCACCACTGAATAGAGTATGGATGCCTCCCGGTCTCCTTTGAACGGAAATTCTCCGGAGACCATCTCATACAGAACCACTCCCAATGACCAGATATCTGTGCGGTGGTCCACCTTCTCGCCCCGGGCCTGCTCAGGAGACATGTAGGCCACTGTGCCGAGAGTTGTCCCTTCTCTGGTCAATAGAGTTGTGCCTTTGATCTTGGCCAAACCGAAGTCCATGATTTTGGCCTGGCCTTTCTCTGTGATCATGATATTGGCACTTTTGATATCCCTGTGGATGATGCCTTTCTTGTGGGCTTCATCCAATCCTTGTGCCACCTGGATGGCTATATCCAAAGCCTCTTCCACTTCCAGAGGACTCTTGCGCAATCTCTTCCTCAGATTCTGCCCTTCGACGTATTCCATGGAGATGAAGGATTCGCCATCCTGTTCGTTGATTTCATGGATGGTGCAGATATTGGGATGGGCAAGAGCCGCCGCGGTTTGGGCTTCCAGAATAAATCGCTCCTTGGCCTCTTCGTCCTGAATCAATTCCGGAGGCAGAAACTTCAGCGCGACATGGCGTTTTAGCCTTGTATCTTCCGCTTTATACACGATGCCCATTCCACCTCTGCCGACCACTTCTTCGATTGTGTACTTACCGGCGAGTTCAGTCCCCGGCCGCAGTTCCTCCATAGGTCTCAGGATGGTCCGGGTCTGGGAGATAAAGATATCCTCGGAAGGATGGATCGGGGTCCCGCACTTGCTGCAGAAACGGGAATCATCCGAGACTTCGACCTGGCATTGGGGACATTTCGCTGACATTGATTCCTCCCTGTATCTACAAAAAGGATATCAATTCATGAGTAAAGAGTCAATAGGGATTTCATGACTATTCAAGCAGCTCTTCAAAGCCAGGCCCGCACAGCCTCCAGTAAGGACTTACCTGATGCTCAAGTTGTAACGGGCTTGAGGATCATAAATCCCTTTACCAAAGATTGGAAAGACTATCTGTGAGCGACCGGCCCCAGGTACTTGTCCAGCCAGGCGAGCGTTTCCTTGATGGATTCGAGTCTGGGAGGAATATGGTCAGTTTCATACAACTTCAGTTCCTTGTCTTCATCGGGAGTTCCCAGAAGGTCTAGCAGAGGTTTAGCGGATGTCTCATAAGCTTGACTTGCGTCATATTTTCCATTCAACGCCAAGTACGGAACGTTCACCCGGCTCACATAATTGATCGGATTAACTTCGGGGCGACCTGAATCCCCAAGGCCACCTGGCAATAAAATGCATGCTTTGAGACGTTTCTCCACGGCCGGGATGATTACTCCAGGCCAAGGGCCATTACTCAATCCGTAATAGGCTAGGTTTTGACTGTCGATATCCTGCCGGGTCTCCAGATAATCGATGCATCTTCTGAAATCTTTCACCTTTTGAATTCGATATTCAGTTTGCCGATGCGTATTCTGCAAGGGATCTGGCTGTTCAAAACTCCGTTCCATGGTCCCTTTATAGACAGGATAAAGAGCGGCCCGTCCGTTTTTCACAATAAAGGAAAGGAAAACCTTGAATTCCATTGAGCTTCCAATTTCTCTGCTCGAATTTCGCCACCGCGCTTGGGCGCCGGGATAATAAATGACCGTCTGAAAAGGCGGCGCTGCATTTTTGGGAAGAAAAAGCACAGCGATCATCCGTTCTCCACCATAAGCGGCATTAAAGGATATTTGCTCTTGAATCCAATCTTTGTGAGTTTCGTCCTTCCATTCCACCCGGGCATCGAGGTCGGTCTTGTCATAGGAAAACTGTTCTAAGTAAACCTGAAAAATGGTATCCGAGACGGGTTTTACGTTGTATAAATTTTTCTGCTCCCTTAGTTTAACCAAACTGAATGCCGCACCAGGGATCTCCTCCGGATTAGAATAAAGAGCGCACCGGAACCCATTTTTAGGGGAGCGGTCGAAGGCAGGGACTTGAGCCATTCTTGTGAAAGTATAGGCGTTGTCGTTCCAGGCTCCGCCCTTGTTCAATCTCCCCTTCGGGGTTTCGTTCCAGCACCATTCTCTGACATTACCGGCCATATCAAAGGCTCCGTAAGAAGTCATTCCTTGATGGCTTCCTGCTAAGGTGGGGCCTTTGCCCTGAAAATTGCTTAAGGGAGCAAAAAGGGCGTTGCCTCCGAATTGGAACCACTTGATCATAGGCGTATATTCACCTCTAGCGAGAGCCCAGTGAGTTCCGGTGGGAAGGTTTTTCCCGGCAAATTCCGCATAGGCTGCCGCCTCGTACCAACTGATGCCTGAAACCGGAAAATTTTCCTGTCCCTCGGGATAATCTCCTGCCTGCCACGTGGCGGGACCGGGCCTATCTGTTTGATCCACAAATTCGGCCATGGCTTCTTCCCAGGTTAGGACCTTACCATCCTTGATAAATTCATGCTTCCAGTATTCCTTGTTTTGATATCCTCCGCTGTTTATGAATTCCTTGTACTGTTTATTCGTAACTTCAAACCTGTCTATAAAAAAATCATTGAAATTGCCGAGAGGCGTTTGTCTACCCGGTACACGCACCATCTCCTCGGGGATGCTTCCCTTCTTATCCAGCACTCTCACGAGATCATAAGGAATTAGCTGCTCTTTTAGGGTTAAGTCCCAATTGGTGGATGCAGCCAAAACCGTATCATAGCCCTGCTTTTCTATTTTCCATCTGAAGATTCCGATGGGTAATCTGACCTTTTCGAGGGGGGAAACACCTAAGTATTTCCACTCGTCGTCCGGAGACTTGTATTCTTTCACATAAATATCGGCACCCGGGGGATCGGTTTTGATATTGGATTTCAAGGAACATTTTGAAAAAAGCTCGGCAAGCTGGGGATCATTGGGAATGACCTTTTCTGCCTCTTCTGCCAATCTGTAAGGTTCAGTGAATTCCCGAAGAGCTCCTTCGACAAGCCGCTCGATCTCAGGGAGAATTTCTTCTCTGGCCCAGCGGATCTTGGCCTGGCGGTTGAAAAACCAGACACAAGCTAAGCCAATAATAATGACAGCACAAACAGCAGGGATGGCCACCCTTGGCCTTCGGATGCGGCGGAGCAGAGTCTTCAGGTTGAAAGCTCCCAGTTCCTCTGCCAGCAGAACATCCTGGTATTTCCTCAGGTCGGTTAACATCTCTGATGCGGATCCATAACGGTTTTCCGGTTTTTTCTTCAAAGCCCGGGTGATGATCTGCTGCAGTTCCAAGGGAAGATCGCGTTTTATGTCTTTGAGCGGTCTCGGTTCCTCATGCACCACTGAATAGAGTATCGATGCATCCCGGTCTCCTTTAAACGGCAGTTCGCCTGAGAGCATCTCATACAGAACCACTCCCAATGACCAGATGTCTGTGCACTGGTCGACCTGCTCTCCCCGCGCCTGCTCAGGGGACATGTAAGCCACTGTACCGAGAGTTGTCCCTTCTCTGGTCAGAAGAGTTGTGCCTTTGATCTTAGCCAGACCGAAGTCCATGATCTTGGCCTGACCTTTCTCTGTGATCATGATATTGGCGCTTTTTATATCCCGATGGATGATGCCTTTTTTATGGGCCTCGTCCAATCCTTGTGCCACCTGGATAGCGATATCCAGAATCTCTTCAGCTGCCAGAAGACCCTTATCGATTTTAGCCTTCAGGTTCTGCCCTTCCACGTATTCCATGGAGATGAACGACTCGCCATCCTGTTCGTTGATTTCATGGATGGTGCAGATATTGGGGTGGGCAAGAGCAGCCGCGGTCTGGGCTTCCAGAATAAAGCGCTCCTTGGCCTCTTCATCCTGGATCAATTCCGGAGGCAGAAACTTGAGCGCCACACGTCGTTTAAGCTGAGTATCTTCTGCCTTGTACACGATGCCCATTCCACCTCTGCCGACAACTTCTTCGATTGTGTACTTACCGGCGAGTTCAGTGCCCGGGCGCAGTTCTTCCATAGGTCTCAGGATGGTCCGGGTTTGTGAGATGAAGGTTTCCTCGGATGGATGGATGGGAGTCCCGCACTTTTTGCAGAAGCGGGATCCATCCGGGACTTCAGCCTGGCATTTGGGACATTTCATTGCCATTGATTCCTCCGCGTATCTGAAAAAAGCATATCAACTGATGAGAAAAGAGTCAATCGGATTCGCTGATTATACAAACGGCTGTTCAAAGCCAATCCCACACAGCCTCCAGTAAGGGCTTGCCTGATGGCTAAGTTGTAACGAGCCCCTTGTGATGTTTATATTTCCTTTATCTCTTCACTGGCCCCAGATATTTGTCCAGCCAGGCCAGGGTTTCCTTAATGAATTCGTTTCTGGGGGGGATGTGGTCAGTTTTGAACATCTTCAGTTCCTTATGTTCATCCGGAGTCCCGAGAAGGTCAAACATAGGCATTGTGGAAGTATCAGAAGGGAAAATCGTGTCGTATTCTCCGTTTAACATCAAGGTTGGGATTTTCACTCGGCTAACATAGTTGATTTGAGCTGCTTCAGGACGAGCATCACCATGGAGACCACCTGACAACAAAACATTTGCAGCGAGACGTTCCTCCACGGCTGGGATGATCGTTCCCATGCATGCTCCCCAGCACATCCCGTAAAAGGCCAGCTTATTGCTGTCAATATCCTGGCGGGTTTCCAGATAATCGACACATCTTCTGAAATCTTTCACTGCTTGAGTTAGGTATTCTGTATATTGATGGGTTTTGGCTCCCATCACGATTGGAGTTAATTCATCAACTCTGCGTTCGAATGTCCCCTGGTAGACAGGGAAGAGGATGGCCCGGCCATTTTTTACTATAAAAGAAAGAAAAACCTCAAATTCAAAAAGACTACCAATGTCGTTGCTCGATTCTTGTGTTAAAGGTTCAGCGCCGGGGTAATAAATGACTATTTGATAGGGGGGCGATATATTTTTAGGCAGGATGAGGTGAGCAATGATCCGTTCTCGGCCATAGGTAGCATCTAAAGTTATCTTTTCATGAATCCATTCGTCATGGCTCTCATCTCTCCATTCCACCTCAGCATTCAGATTGGTCTTATCGTAGGAGAATTGCTCCTTATAGACTTGGAAAATCGAATCCGGAACTGGCTTTTCTTTATTGAAATCGATCTCCTCGCCAAATTCTGCCAGTTGAAACGCAGCTTCAGGGATATCCTCAGGATCGGGATAAAGAACACACCGGAACCCATTTTTAGAAGAACGATCAAATGCAGGGGATTGACTCCATGTGCCAAATAATTTGGGGTGATCGCTCCAGGCACTGCCCGAGATTAATCTTCCTTTATGGGTTTGGTTCCAGCACCATTCTCTTACATTCCCAGCCATATCAAAGGCTCCGTAGGAGGTTATGCCCGGAAGACTCCCCACTGGAACAGTGCCATTGCTTTGAAAATTACTAAAGGGAGCAAATATTGCGTACCCTCCAAGTTGGGGCCATTGGATCATAGGAGTATATTTACCCCTGGCAATATCCCAATGATATGTTGTAGGCAGAGTTTTTCCCGCAAACTCCGCAAACGCTGCTGCTTCATACCAGCTAATTCCTGAAACCGGATGATTATCTTGACCTTTGAGAAAATCTCCAGCCTGCCATGTTGAAGGACCCGGCCTGCCCGTTTGATCCACAAATTCGGCTATGGCTTCTTCCCATGTCAGGATCTTCCCGTCCTTGACAAATTCATGTTTCCAGTATTCCCTATTATTGTATCCCCCACTTTCTACAAATTCCTTGTATTGTTTATTCGTGACTTCATACTTGTCTATATAGAAGTCATCCAATTTGCCTACATTTGTCTCTGCTCCTCTTACCCGCACCATGCCCTCTGGGATGCTTCCTTTCTCATCTAACACTCTCTCGAGATCATATGACGGATTCTTACCTACATCCCAAGTGGAAGAGGCGGCCAAAACCGTCTCATAGCCCTCCTTTTCTATTTTCCATCTTAAGATTCCAAAAGGTAATCTGATGTTTTTGAGGGGCGAAACACCAAGATAGTTCCATTCACTTTCGGGAGCTTTGTATTCCTTCATATATATATCTGCACCCGGAGGCTCTGTTTTGATGTTTATGTTCAAGGAGCATTTTGAAAAGAGTTCATTGAGTTTAGGATCTTTCGGTATGTATTTCTCTACCTTTTCTGCTAGTTTGTAAGGTTCGATGAAATCCCTCCAATTTTCGCCAACAAGTCGCTCGAGCTCTGGGAGTACTTCTTCCCTGGCCCAGCGGATCTTGGCCTGCCTGTCGAAGAACCAGACAGATGCCAAGGCAAAGATAAGAACCGAACAAACTGCCGGGATGACAACCCTTGGCCTGCGGATGCGGCGGAGCAGTGTCCGCAGGTTCAATGCTCCCAGCTCCTCTGCCCGCAGACTATCCTGATATTTCCTCAGATCCTTCAACATCTCCTCTGCCGATGCATACCGGGATTCTGGGCTTTTCTTCAAGGCACGGTTGATGATCTGCTGAAGCTCTGGAGGCAAATCTTGCTTTATGTCTTTGAGCGGTCTCGGCTCCTCATGCACCACCGAGTAGAGAATCGATGCCTCCCGATCTCCTCTAAACGGCAGCTCCCCGGAGAGCATCTCATACAAAACCACACCCAATGACCAGATGTCTGTGCGGTGGTCGACCTCCTCACCCCGAGCCTGCTCAGGCGACATGTAGGCCACGGTCCCAAGAGTCGTGCCTTCTCTGGTCAGCAGAGTTCCCCCTTTGACCTTGGCCAAACCGAAATCCATGACCTTGGCCTTTCCCTTTTCCGTAACCATGATGTTGGCGCTCTTGATGTCCCTATGAACAATGCCTCTCTTATGGGCTTCCTCGAGTCCTTCAGCCACCTGGAGAGCGAGATCCAGGGCTTCTCGTCCCTCCAGAGGCCCTCTCTCTATTTTTGCCTTCAGGCTCTGCCCTTTGACGTATTCCATGGAGATGAAGGATTTTCCCTCTTCTTCATTGATTTCATGGATGGTGCAGATGTTGGGATGGGAAAGGCCTGCTGCCGCTTGAGCCTCCAGAACAAACCGTATTCTGGCCTCCTCATCCTGGACCAGTTCCGGGGGCAGGAACTTGAGGGCGACGCTCCGCTTGAGCTTCGTGTCTTGGGCCTTGTAGACGATGCCCATTCCCCCTCTTCCCACCACCTCTTGGATCGTGTACTTGCCGGCAAGTTCGGTTCCAGGGCGCAATTCCTCCATGGATCTCAAGATTGTTCGGGTCTGGGAGATGAACACTTCCTGAGAAGGATGAATTGGCGTCCCGCATTTGCTGCAGAAACGGGAATCATCCAAGACTTCAGCCCCACATTTTGGACATTTTACTGACATTGATTCCTCCGCGTATCTGAAAAAAGCATATCAACTGATGAGAAAAGAGTCAATTGATATTTCATAGTTATTCAAACGGCTGTTCAAAGCCAGGCCCGCACACCCTTCAGTGAGGATTTGCCTAATGGTCAAGTAGTTAAGGGTTTAAAGATCGTAAATTCCTTATTAATTCAGCCCAATAAAGCTAGAAATGCCGCATAATAATTAATTTCAAAATGTTCTCAATATCGGAATCGAAGCAGTTAGATTTTTAGCCTTAAACTTCAAGATTCCCCCAAATTTTTAGAGGGAAGTGGCGGCTGATTCTTGAAAAATCTTTGTCATTGTGAAGGAGGAACAGGTCATTTTCTAAAGCCACCCTAGCAATTAAACAGTCGATGGTACTCACTGTCAGACCCATCTTCCTCATTTCCATAAACATCTTGGCTGTTTCAGCATAGGACTCTCGACCCTTTTTCAGTTCGAAAAAAACCTGCGTGTCCAAGTATCTCTTCAATGTTCTGTAATCTTTCTGTGTCCGACTGCCTTGAAGAACTTCAAGGTAAATGAGATGATTTATCCCAAAGGGAAGATGTCTATCTAAAACCGAATGGAATGATTGGATCGCTTTGTTCTCAATGCCTCGAAAATAGTCGATCAAGATCGATGTGTCCACCAAAATCATCAGCTTCTCAATTCCTTATAATTGTATTTCTCATCAAAATGAATTTTGCCCTTGAGTTCACTCAAATCGCGTCTTTTTCTGTTCTGGATAAACTCTTCGAGTGCCTTGTGTATCAATTTCTTTTTTGTTTTGTACCCAGAAAGTTTGAGGGCTTCTTTCATCAAGTGATCGTCAATCACAATATTAGTGCGCATTGATATACACCTCCTAAAACACATTATTATATGTATATATCATTTTGTCAATCCTCAAAATTATTTGACTCGTGCTGGGCTTCCAATAAAATTCTAGAGGGAAAAAAGGATCTATCTCATAACGGGGCCGAGGTAGCGGTCCAGCCAGTTCAGCGTTTCCTTGATGAATTCGACTCTGGGAGGGATATGGTCGGTCTCGCAGATGATGAGCTGCTTTTGGTCCGCGGGAGTCCCCAGGAGGTCGAACATGGGCTTGATTGCGGTTTCGACGTCGTAGAGCGTATCATATTGCCCGTTCAGCATCAGGGTTGGGATTTTGACCCGGCTCACGTAGTTGATCTGGTGAGCCTGGGGAAGGGCTGACCGGAAGAATCCTCCTGCCAAAAGAACGCTGGCGGCCAGGCGCTCTTCGACAGCAGGGATGATGGCCCCTAGAATTCCTCCCCAGCTCATCCCGTAAAAGGCGAGCTTCCCTTTGTCGATATCCTGACGTGTCTCCAGATAGTCCACGCAGCGCCTGAAATCCTTGACCAGCTGGACAAGGAATTCGGTGTAGGCATGAGACTCGGCTCCGTATAGGATTGGACGCAAAGCCGGATCGATGCGCTCGAAAGTCCCCTTGTAGACGGGAAAGAAAACAGCCCTCCCGTTTTTGACGATAAACGAGAGGAACATCGTGAATTCATAGTAATCCTCGATGTCCTCGCTCGTTTCATGCCGTGTCACGGCGCCACCAGGGAAATAGATGACGGTTTGATAGGGAGGAGCAGTGTTCTCGGGCAGGAAGAGATAGCCCGTAATCCGTTCGCCTCCATAGGCCGCATCGAACGAGATCTTCTCCTGGGTCCATCCGCCCACACTCTCCTTCCGGTACTCCACACGGTCGTTCAATTCGGTCCTGTCGTAGAAAAACTGGTCCTTGTAGACCTCGAAAACATCATCGGAAACAGGCTTCTCCGATCGGAAATCCCTGAGCGGAGTGGGGCGCTGGAAAACGAATGCTTTTTCAGGAATCTTCTCAGGATCAATATAGAGTACGCATCGAAATCCGTTCCTTGTGGAGCGGTCCATCGCTGCGGCCTGAATAACATTTCCGCTCAACCGGGTGTCATCGTCCCAGGCACCTCCCCGGATAACTCTTCCTACTGGAGTTTCGTTCCAGCACCATTCCCTGACATTGCCCGCCATGTCAAAAGCACCGTATGCTGTAAAACCCTGGAAGCTCCCCACAGGAACCGGGCCTTGACCCTTGAAGTTGCTGAACGGTTCCAGTATGGCGAAGCCTCCGAGTTGGTAGGCTCGAATCATCGGAGTGAAACCCCCTCTCGCGGCATTCCAATGGAGGCTTGTCGGCAGGCTTTTCCCCATGTACTCAGCAAAGGCCGCGGCCTCGTACCAGCTGACTCCGGAGACCGGAAAATCCGTCTGTCCTTCGGGATAATATCCCGCTTCCCAGGTCGAGGGCCCAGGCTGACCGGTCGCATCCATGAACTCTTCCATCGCCTCTTCCCAGGTCAGTTCCTTTCCGTCTTTGACGAACTTGTGTTTCCAGTATTCTTTCTTGCTGTACCCCCCGGCGTCCACGAATTCTTTGTATTGTCTGTTAGTGACTTCATACTTGTCGATAAAAAAGCTCCCTAGTTTACCGCTTGGTGTTTCCGTCTCCTCGACCCGCACCATGCCCGGAGGATGACTTCCGGCTTTGTCGAGACGCCTGCTAAGATCGTAGGGAATGCTGGCGCTGTTTATCATGAGGGAGGGAGATGTCCAGCTCGAAGATGCAGCCAGGACGGTCCCGTAACCCTCCTTTTCGATCTTCCATCTGAAGAATCCCATGGGCAGCCGGATCTTCTCAAGCGGAGAGACACCGAGATACTCCCATTCATCCTCCGGCGAGTCGTAATCCTTTATGTAGGTCTTCGCGCCGGTCGGTTCTGTGTGGATGTCGATCCTCACGGAACAGTTCGTGAACAGATCGGCCAGCCTGGGATCGTTCGGAATGATGGCTTCGGCTTCTTCTGCCAGACGGTAGGGAGGGACAAGATTGCGCCAGACATCGTTCGCCTCGATCATCCGTTCGATCTCCGGAAGAGCCTCTTCCCTGGCCCAGCGGATCTTGGCCTGGCGGTTGAAAAACCAGAAACTAGCTAAGGCAATGACAAGGATTGTACAGACGGTAGGGATGGCGACCCGTGGCCTGCGGATGCGGCGGAGTAGTATCCGCAGATTGAAAGCTCCCAGTTCCTCTGCCAGAAGCAAATCCTGGTATTTCCTCAGATCTTTCAGCATTTCCGCTGCGGATCCATACCGGGATTCCGGTTTTTTCTTCAAAGCTCGGGTGATGATCTGCTGCAGCTCCAACGGAAGATCACGTTTTATGTCTTTGAGCGGTCTCGGTTCCTCATGTACCACTGAATAGAGTATCGATGCATCCCGGTCTCCTTTAAACGGAAGCTCCCCAGAGAGCATCTCATACAGAACCACTCCCAAGGACCAGATGTCTGTCCGGTGGTCGACCTTCTCACCCCGGGCCTGCTCGGGAGACATGTAGGCCACCGTCCCCAGAGTTATCCCCTCTCTGGTCAATAGAGATGTACCTGTGATCTTAGCCAAACCGAAGTCCATGATCTTGGCCTGGCCTTTCTCTGTGATCATGATATTGGTGCTTTTGATATCCCTGTGGATGATGCCTTTCTTGTGGGCTTCATCCAATCCTTGTGCCACCTGTATGGCGATATCCAGAATTTCTTCAGTTGCCAGAAGGCCCTTGTCGATTTTAGTCTTCAGATTCTGCCCTTCCACGTATTCCATGGATATGAAGGATTCGCCATCCTGTTCGTTGATTTCATGGATGGTGCAGATATTGGGATGGGCAAGAGCGGCCGCGGTTTGGGCTTCCAGAATAAATCGCTCCTTGGCCTCTTCGTCCTGGATCAGTTCTGGAGGCAGAAACTTCAGGGCCACATGGCGTTTAAGCCTTGTATCTTCTGCCTTATACACGATGCCCATTCCACCTCTGCCCACCACCTCTTCGATTGTGTACTTACCGGCGAGCTCAGTGCCTGGGCGCAGTTCCTTCATAGGTCGCAGGATGGTTCTGGTTTGTGAGATGAAGATTTCCTCGGAAGGATGGATGGGGGTCCCGCATTTGCTGCAGAAGCGGGAACCATCCGAGACTTCGGCCTGGCATTTGGGGCATTTTACTGACATTGATTCCTCCGCGTATCTGTAAAAAGGATATCAATTTAAAAAGATAGAGTCAATCAGATGAGCTGGGATGTGCTGAGATGAGCTGGCAAATGTATACATATCTCATTTTCTGATCATAAAAATCCGATGAAACTGACTGAATTACGCTAAAAATACGTTATGAAGGCTGAAAACCACAGCCTTTTTGTTTTTCCGAACAAGAGCTCAACTCTTTTTCTCTTTAATCATCATCAACAGCATCTTGAACTTATCTTTGGCCTTGACAGCATGAGGTATGTCCGCAGGCATGATAATAAACTCTCCGCTCTTAAGAGTGTGCGACTCTCCTCCGATAATGATCTCTGCGGTCCCGTCTAAGATCAAAACCGCAGCTTCAAAGGGAGCAGTATGTTCACTCAATGCTTGCCCTTTATCAAAGGCAAAAAGGGTCAAGGTCCCTGCCTCCCTTTTGATCAGCGTTTTGCTTACCACAGCATCAGATGCATATTTTACAGCATCCGTGATCAGAACCTGCTGGCCTCTGTATAGAGTATCTTTCATTTTTCAGGATTCTCCTCGATTCCGATCAGTGAGCGAACATAAAGAACTTTAAAACTTCCATAAAGTCCTGGTGGGAATAGGAAACAGACCTTTCTCCTGTTCTTTTGGCCGCAGGAAACCACGATGCCCTCTCAGCATCCACCTCATCTTTGTAGCGGATTTCCATCATGACTGGAGATTGGAGTTTCAAAGGCTTGAATTTTTTCAAGTTGGTTAAGGCCTCCGTTGTTTTTTCTTTGATCATCTGCTGAGCTTTTGTGGGATGCAGCATCTTGGCGGCTTTGCCGACTCCTTCTTTGACTGCGACACCTTCGATTTCACCAAAAATATCTTTACACTGCTTCACTACAGCTGAATCTCCCGCTACCATAACGACAGGAACGCCGAAGTAGCCGGCAATGGCACCGTTGATTCCGGCTTCGGGCATGTTTATTCCGTTGATGAAGACATCGATAGTTCCGGTCATGGTGTGCTTGAGGACAGCATCGGGTGTTCCTTCTCGGGCGTGGTAGCCAATGAAAATGACCGCATCGAATGTGTCGTCGATGCCTTCCATCATGCTCAAAGGGCCACCAGACCAGTCTCGCAACAAGATGGCTTCAGGATGGAGCATGTCAGGGAGGATGTTACGTGCGCTCCCATGGGAATCTCTGACCAGAATCTCTGTGGCTCCGGCTGCGATGGCTCCTTCGACAGCAGCATTAGTTTCCTCCGTCATTAGCTTTCGGAAAAGATTATAGTCTTTGCCATTTCTGCTGACATCTTCCCAATGTATCACTCCACTGACGCCTTCCATGTCCACGGAGATGAAGACTTTGAGGCCTTCTTGATCTTCCACGGCTTGCGCTGAGAAAGTCAAGATTAAACAAATCAATAATACGTAAGGTATTCTCACTTTCATGATCCCTCCTTATTTGATGAATTGACGCTTTCTGGGATGTTGTGTGGATTATTGAGCTTCATGAGATGCTCTGCAAATTGTATAGAAAATATTTTCCTATATCAATAGAAAGAATATATAGACACAAGGGAGTTAAGAAAGCCTAAATCTTAGATTTTAAAATATTATAAGCAATCCAAATTTTGCTTAAGAGAAACGGTTGAGAGCGAGCGTTCGTGGTCCCCATACAACCGTGACGACAGCGGCCGCGAATACGGTGATCAGTCCGATGATACGCGGGTCGTAATGTGAACCGTAGTTCGGGAAGAGCAGCCAACTGACATTCACCATAGCATGACACAGAGCTGCGGAAAATACGCTCTTGCCAGTATTGTTATAGAGCCAGACAAGAAGGATCCGTATGGCCACCGTGTTGAGACACTGCCAGGCGATCCAGGATGGAGATCGGTTAGCCTGCACAAGCGGCACGATGTGCCACGTGGCCCCTACTAGTCCCAAGAGAAGGCCGGCTTGGAGCGCATCCCACCGATCCTGCATCGGATCGAGAACATATCCCGACCACCCTAACTCTTCACCCAAAGCGGCGATAAAGGCCACGGGGAGCATGACCAGCGCCCCCAAACCCGGGAATTCCGGAGTCGGAAGCGGAAGCCTCACCAGGCGCATCAGTCCATACGACAATATTGCAATGCCAGGCATGAGAAGAACGGTGGGGATGTACCATACCTTCATCCTGATTCGTTTGCTGTCGAAGGATCTTTTGAGCAGCTCGACAACGCCGGCTGTCTTGTCCTCTCTGTATACGAGAATCGAAGCCGCTATCATTGGACAGAAGGCCATGAGCGAACTCACCGGGAGTCCGGGTAAAAGCTGTAGCGGAGTCAGGGCGCCGATTATCCAGAGCGGAGTGGAAAGAGTGAAAACCAACAGGAAGAATTTCAGAGGTGACCTTTTTTCTGAGGAGAACGGGATCGCCATGTAAACCTTCCTCTCGTTCTGCCTAACAATTCTTATATTATATGCAATATTTTAAGACAAACACAGCATATATCCCGGTCAAAACTTATGGATCCAGTTTAGTTTCTTCTAGGTCTATCTATATCAAAAAGACCATCTTTTATGTCAATGAAAGGGTTTGATGAGCGGTGGCTAATAAAACTTGTACAGGGACACCATAAGGGCAAGCGGATTCACAATGTCCAGAGCAGTTTTGACAAATATCTGCTTTTGTCGATCTAAGGGCAGCATACTCAGCCATTGCATGCTTTTCCCGGCCTTGGGCTACAAAATAGTGGTCATAACGCATGATGGTGTTGACGGGTACATGCTGAGGACATGCCTGCTCGCACAGTCCGCATGCATGACGACAGTAGAAACTGCCGCACTCTCTGGAGTATGATGCCAAAAGCTCCTTATCTCTTGAGGCAAGACGGCTTCCAGAAAGTTTGAGAAATTCCCGTGCTTCCGAATAGTTCTGCAATGTATATAGGACCGTATGCACATTCGGATTGCTTAATACAAATCGGATAGCTGCATCCTTGATTTCTTTATCGCTTTTTAGGTTGTGCCGTTTGATGAACTCCTGGGCGTTCTCCACTTTTTTCTCTATTCTTCGTCCTACTTCTTCTATAGAGGTTCCTTCCTCTGCAGCAGCCAGAAATATTTTCTCCATAGAGTCCTTGGAAGGAGCTCCCCAGACCTCAGAACCGTGAAGGGAGACACCGACAAAATTAATTCTGCCTTCTTTTTTTAACTGCTCGGTTGCTGCATGAAATCCCTCGTTCTTGAGCATTTCTACGCTTTCGGGTTCGGCTATCATCAAGCAGTCCAGGTAATCTGTGCGGAGGGATTCCAGGATTCTATACGCCTTTTTTAGAAAACCCTCTTTGGTGGGGCCCAATTGTGAGATCTGTGTATAGCCGGTATAAGCCATGACTTTTGAGGTTATAAAAAGAGATTTTCTATCCAGGTTCTCCATGGCTTTCCCCAGGACTCTCTCATTGAAGCGATAACCTTCTGATGTATCGATGTAATTGACTCCAGCGTCCAAGAAAGTACGGAGAAGCCCCTCATCTCCCACGTGACCCGCTCCCAGGTCTGAAACCTTGAAACCTGTGCATCCTAATGTGCGGTACTCTTTGATCCGAGGAGTTTCGGAATCAGTCGCTGCTTGTCCAGGAAGGTCGACACCTTGGCTAAGCCAGCCACCGCTAATAAGACCAAAAGCCGCATTCTTAATGAAACTCCTTCTGTCCAGTCCAGTTTTTTTCTCATCTCACCCTCCTTTTTGATATCATTGTGGCACTAAGGTTGCTGAACCAGCACATTAGATGAGCCTTAAGCTGAGCTCTAAGGTTTGGTATTAAAAAAGATGATTGGATGAAGAGATTGCGCATAATGTAATATTGAGCGATATTTTTGAATTAGATAATCGCCAAACCTCCATGAATAAATTTATTTTATGTAGATATTCTGGGGACATACCTCTTAATTTCACAGTCCTGATTCCAACTGCACTCCGCACAATTCCTTGGATGGGTATGGCAGCCTTTGGAAAAGGCATATGACCCAGCAATTCGGGCACCCTTTTTTGTGTAATTCTCCTTTAATTCACTTGCTGCATCGATAGAACAGCCTGGAATATCAGCATATCCAGACCAGTAAACATTCTCCAACCCAGAATCTTTAGCAATGGCCACACACTTGTCCATGAGGACTCGATCCGCACCCAAGTGGTTTTCTAGAATAAAGTTCGGCCTAAAGGCCAGAAAGCAAACCGGCAATGAAGGGTCGATATCAGCTATGAATTCTGCCAATGGCTTTATCTCGTTCTCATTTATTCTGGGGATTACTAGGATTCTGTATTCCCAAAGCTTCTCCTTTGCATACCTTCCTATATGTTTTGCATTCCTCAGGACTGGATCTGAAGAAGCCCCCGTTAGGGCGCGGTGAACTTCATCATGATAGGCCTTCAAATCATAGGTAATAGATGTCGTAAAATCTAATACCCTATTCAAGCTCTTCTCAGTCATATAACCATTGGTGTCAAAATTGACCTTGGTTTCGGGATTGATCTTCCTGGCCTCCTCAGCTACCTTTTCGATGTACGGCAGGTGAATGGTTGCTTCTCCGCCTGAAAAGAATATTCTATCGGCAGCCATAATTTTGGCTGACCAAGAACCAAGCTGATATATGCATTCTTTTGCCAATTCTTTTGGATCTTCATATCCTCTCTGTATGATCCCGTTATCCGGGTATTGCGAGATGGTCCAGTTTTGACAATTCAAGCATCTATAATTACACCCAGCTAAAAAAACGGTGTAACTTTCAGGGGGTGCAGGATGCAGACCCGCAGAGGCAACAACTGGCATTGTCATCCTGCAGACGCCCATCTCCCCCTCTAATCGGTTCACTCCGCATTTGTGCTCGCAGAGCTCACAATTCTTTAGATCTTTAAGGAAATCCGATTCTTCCATAGGTCACAAGCTCACTCCCAAGTAAGCGTATTATCTCCATGGAATAGATTTTTGTTCTTCTTCGGTCATAGGAGGCAGAATGGCCTCTCCAACCTCTGTCCTATGACCTTTTGTATCGTGAACACTGAATCCCAATCCCATCACATTCCCTGTTTCTTAATCGATCTTCCCTCGTATGGAACAACAGCCATAATCGCCGTTTTTCTGATCTTTGATATTTTAAGATGAACATATCAATCCCTGGAAATCAAGGTCCATTACTAAAAAAGATAACACACAAATAGTAAAACGATCTGCTAAATAAGACTCTTGTCATATATCGTATATAGTTTAAGTTATTCCTTATTTTCCCCATAGAAAGATGAACGGGAAATCCATGCATAAAGACCAAGCGGTTTCTTCATTTGACTTTCAAGGCGAACCCACCTACATCCTATTTCCTCCTCCTGCTTTGTGGTAGTAGCATATTCATTATTCGGGGAAGTGTCAAATTTATTCGTTTCTCGTGTTGAACGATAAAATTTTACTTATCTATTGATATACACGTGAATATGTGTTACACATAATTACGTGATCGAGGAGAACGAATATGGAAAGACAAAATATCACTCTGTCCCTTCCTAAGGATTTGCTTCAAAAGGCAAAAATTATTGCGGTAAAAAATAATACTTCTTTGAGCGGATTGCTCCGTGATTATTTAGCAAGGATAACGAATGAAGAAGAGGCCTATCAAATAACACAGACAAGACATCGCCGTTTGCTAAAAAAAGGATTTGACTTCGGATTGGAGGGAGAGATTCCCTGGAGGAGGGAGGAACTTCATGAAAGATAAAATCTTCCTCGACACGAACATCATAGTGTATGCACATGATCGCAGCAGCGGAGATAAACATGCAGTTGCAAGAGAGATTATGGATTATTTATGGGAAAACAGGAAAGGAGTGCTCAGCGTACAGGTCCTGCAGGAGTTTTTCGTTTGTGTTACTAGAAAGATCATAAAACCATTACTTATAAAAAATGCAAGAGTTATACTCGAGTATTTATCAACTTGGGATGTCGTCGCTAATGATAAATACATCACCTTAAAAGCCATTGATATTCAAGAAAGATATCGGTTCGCATTTTGGGATTCCCTGATTATTCAAGCCGCTATTCAGGGTCAAGCCTGCATGCTTCTCAGCGAGGACTTACCTGATGGTCAAGTTGTAAAAGATTTAAAGATTTTAAATCCCTTCACCGAAGAATGGAAAGACTTTTTGTGACTGATTCAAATTGATACTTTCAATTGCCTCCTGCCTATATGGGGAAGAATTATGCCGAAGATAAAATACTGGCTTTTACTTGAAAGTTTTCCATATCGACATTCATTAATTTGCCCCGGGATAAGTCAGAATGTCGTGAAATAATTAATTTCGCGCCATACTGTTCAATGATTCTTCAATCCAGCCAGCCTCTTCCTCACATCTTCAACTTCAGGGCGGCTGGGATCAGCGTCCTTCCAAAGTTAACGGGCTTTTTTGCCATACTTAATCACCTTTCCTTGACTAAACTTCTTCCGCAGGATATCGTATTTAAATAATAGAGACATATTAAAAAGGCTTAATTTTTATAAAGGGAGAATAAGATTCGATGTCTAAGAAAAATAAAATGACTTTAATAAGAGTATCCGGAATTCTCTTTTTTCTTATATGCACCATTTCCATGCTAAGCTGGAAAGGATGCGCCAAAGTTCAAGAAATTGATGAAAGTCTTGAGTATGTTGTCCCGGAAGAAGTTGGATGGTCTTCAGAAAAACTTGAAGAAGCTAAGGTCTTCGCGGAAAAGATCAATTCAGCAGCCGTTATGGTGCTATATGAAGGAAAAGTTTTCATTTCTTGGGGCAATGTGGATAAAAATTACAATTGCCATTCTATACGAAAACCATTTTTAAGCGCGCTGTATGGCATCTACAGAAACCGCGGAAAGATCAACCTTAATGCGACTCTGGAAGAACTGAACATAGACGATATACCTCCCTCATTGAGTAAAGAAGAGAAACAAGCCACCGTTCGAGATCTCCTCAAATCTCGGTCATGCGTGTACCATGAGGCAGCAGGAGAAGTGAAGGTCATGATCGATACCCGCCCAGCCCGAGGCAGCCATCCTCCAAACACATTCTATTATTATAATAACTGGGACTTCAATGTGCTGGGTACTATATTCGAGCAGGAAACCGGCGCTAAGATCTTCGAAGCATTCAAAAAAGAAATCGCCGATCCTATAGGCATGGAGGATTTTAGTGTGGAAAACTGCCAATATTATTATGAGAAAAACAAGTCCATGCACCCTGCTTATGCTTTTCGGATGTCAGCAAGGGATATGGCCCGTTTCGGACTTCTCTACCTGAGAAAGGGGAATTGGAATGGGCAGCAAATTATTCCACAGGAGTGGATCGATGAAAGCACACAGGCCTATTCCACTGTCAGTGAGGAAATGGGTGTGGGATATGGCTACATGTGGAATGTGGTAAAACCGAAAGGGCCGGCTGCACAGCTTTTTGAGGGGCATGACGCTTTCTACCATACAGGAATCGGCATACACACTCTTGCTGTCATCCCTGGACTGAAGCTCGTCTACATTTATCGATATGACACCGATGGGCCTTTTCAAGACCCTGGAGATGCGACTCTACAACTTGGCTCTTTGATCATGAATGCTCGGGTGTCAAAAGAATAGCCCACATAATAGTGCATACAAGGAATAGTTTTTTTGATTTCGGAGACGCATGTATATAAAGAAAAGGTAAGCATACAGCTGAGTTTGATAAGATCAAAGACGTTTTAATCATAAAAGTTCCGACATTCCCCAACTATTATACAGCTGCCTTTACAAAAGGATGCCCTGACTTCCAGTAGCAGTAAGGCATATTCCGATATATTTTAAGGGGGAGTGTTAAATTCAAAATGCCTTGATTTAATAATTAGGCGAATAAAATGTCGTTAAATGTATATATTTAGCGACATATTTGAATTATCCTAGGGGGAACATAGATGTGTCATGAAATAATCAATTTCTCGCCGTTATGTTCATCAGCTTTTTAATCCAGCCAGCCTCTCCCTCGCATCTTCAACCTAGGCGATACCAGGGTCAGCTTCTTTTCGTCTATTGCTCAATTTATGAATTCGACGATTCCCACTCTGCTAATTTATCTCTGGCTTTTTGTGCGGGTTTGAATTCCGGATCTGCTTCTTCCCAGACGTAAAGGGCTCTATTCAAATGCTCCATAGCTATTTCTTTTTTTCCCATATCCCAATAAACCAGAGCAATTTCGTAATTGAATTTCGGATTGAAGGGTTCAATCTTTAAAGCATCCTGGAGGCATTTTTCTGCCATTTCATAGTCTTTGAGTTTTCTGTAACATCGACCGATATGCTCATTCGTGCTGATATCTGTTGGCGAAAGTTCTAACATCTTTTTGTAGTTTAGAATCGCCTGATCATATTCTCCCCGAAATTCATGGATTTTCCCTTGAGTTAAAAAGATGAACCAGCGGAAATACTCAATCCCCCAAGCATTTATTAATTTCTCCACTTCTTCGATCGTTTTCTCCGCATTATCCATATCCTCTGTCGCTAAGTAGAACATTAGATATCCAAGAGGTATTAATTTATCAAAAGGCGGACTTACCTTCCTCTCTATTTCCTTTATCATCTCAAATGCGAGATCTTGCTTGCCAGCATTTATATATGTTTCGAGAGAATTAATGTTAGTCATGAGCATCTGTATCGGAGCCTGATATTTTTCATCTTCAGCCCTGCCTCGTTGGATACAGTCAATAGCTTTATTCAACTGCCCTCTCATTTCATAATAATATCGAAGTGAATAATATACGTTCCCCCGTTGTCTTGGAATCTTGCTAACCTCCAAAGCATCCTGGTACTGCTCCAGTGCTTGATCAAAATTTCCTAAGCTCGACTCAATATCTGCCATTTTAAGAAGGACCGAAATATTCTCCGGCTCAATGACCAGTGCCTTTTTATAGGAGGCCTTTGCCTGTTCAAAATCTCCCAGAGTCTTATAGAGTGCTCCTATGGCTGTAAACGATTTTGGATCATCTGGAAATTTGTTTGCATATTTCTTGTGATACTCCAAAGCTTTATCAAACTCACCCTTATTTTCATAAATCTGAGCGATCACTTGTAATTTATCATACTGTTCGGGATCGAGCTCCAAAATACGCTCATATTCTGAAAGAGCCTCATCCAGTTTATTTTTATTCCAGTATGAATCAGCCAGCCATTCGTGACCCTCAATATCCTCCGGGAATAACTCCACTCTCCTTTTTGCTAGGGTGAACACCATGTCTTGATCCTGTTTGAAGAGTAAGTAGTATATGTATTTGGTTTCGAATTTGTCTTTTTCTGAGAGCTTATAATCATGCTGCATAGCCACTCGTATGGCTTTATCCGCGTTTTCGCCCTGATTTAACGAGATGTAGACGTTTGCCAGTCTTAACCAGGCAAAAGCAAACATCGGGTCATCTTTAACAGCTTGCTCAAGATAATCCGCTGCTTTCTCCCAGTCATTTTTGAACTCTCCCATATAAGAACCAGTAACAAATAGCTTAAAAGCAGATACTGAGTTCGTTAACATTTCGGTCACAGGCTTATCTTCTGTTTCCCCAATATGGTAGGCAGGGATATCTAGATCGTGTTTAAGCTGAACAGACATCTCATCTATCAGCTTAAAAATATCTTTCCCAGTTAAAGATCTCTCCCTCAACAATTTCATACGCTTTGTCTCATAAAGTGACGTATTCACCGTGAATCCCTCGTTGTCTTCGTTAAATAACCCTGAAACAAAATAGTCCATGTGCCTGTGTTGAGCAATTTCTCTCTTCAGGGTTAAAGGCACTCCAACTCCTTCTTGGAATCCAGCTTCCTTCAATTTGGGATCAAATCCAGCGCCAACATTTAAATAAAGATCCTGAGCTAAATCGATTCGCAGCGCCTTGACGATTCCGTACTGCAGCCAGTCCAACGTGGAATCACCGCTTTCGTTGTCGAAGTAGCATAAGGCGACCTTCTTCCGAAATTCACTTTTGGGTATGACACGTTCAATCGTCTGGCCTTCCTCATCCGTGTAAGTGACCGTTTTTGTTGCGGCTCCCAGGTCCTTTCCATAAAAAAGAAAAATCAGAAGTGCCGCAGACACCAGAAGATTCACAGGGATAATGATTTTCTCAGCTTTGACCCATTTGGTCTGGCTTCGTCTCCCGTGGAAATAGGCCAGAACCGTGACTGCAGGAATCATGGACAACAGCGCCGCAAGACTAAAATCCGGCAGATTCGGGGACAGCGCATAGCGGCTCACGAACCACGTCACCAATTCTACGATTGCCTTGGCAGCAATTATATAAATCCCCAAAATCTGAGGAACGCGCCTTCTCCACAGATCTTTAAGTAGAGGAACCTTTGGAATGACTTCTTTAGTTTCATGCTCTTTTTCGACAGATCGAATATCCGTAAGCATCTCCTCTATATTCGCGTACCGTTTGTCCGGATTTTTAGCTAGGGCTTTCTCCACGATCTTTCCCATTTCCGGCGTCACTTCGGGCCACAATCGTGCTAATGGTTCCGGTTCATCATTTGAAATGGAATGTATGAGGGCCTGCTCATTCTTTCCTTTGAACGGCAGTTGCCCGGTGAGCATTTCATACAGGACAACACCCAACGACCAGATGTCCGTGCGGTGATCTATATCTTCCCCACGAGCCTGTTCCGGCGACATGTAGGCGGGTGTGCCGACCGCTATCCCTTCACGTGTTAATCCTTCCGCTCGTAGCGATCGAGCTATCCCGAAGTCCATGATCCGCGCGCTTCCCTCTTTATCGATCATCACGTTGCTGGGTTTGAGATCTCGATGGACAACCCTCAAACGATGAGCTTCTGCAAGTCCTTCAGCGACTTGTTTGGTTATCCGAAGAGATGTTCCGACGGCCAGTTTTCCGGATCTCCGGATGAAGCTCTTGAGGTCTTCACCCGGAATATATTCCATGGTGATGTAATGGGCGCCTTCGTCTTCCATGAGCTCATACATGCGACCAACATTTTTGTGGATAATCTTCCGAGCCGTTTTCAGCTCATTCCTGAACCTCTCGATGACCTTCTTGTCAGATGCGATTTCAGGCTTTATGAGTTTCAGCGCAACTTCTTCATTCAACTTCTTATCAAGGGCTCTGTAGACCTTACCCATCCCGCCAGTACCCAATTCTTCGATGATCTGGAACCGCCCGGCAAAGGTAGAGCCTGACGTCAGTTCTTTTTTGGCTGCTTCGAGAGTCTCGGTAGGTGCGGAAGTTTCTCCTGGGGAAGGAAGCCGAGTGGCACATTTTCCGCAGAAAAACGTATCATCAGGATTCTCATGCTGACATTTGGGACATTTAACTCCCATTGCTTTCCCTCATTACGAAGGTATAGAAAGATTATCAATTTCCGAGATAGGAGTCAATCAAATGAGCTAAATGAGCTAACCTGATGTCGTGAAATGTATATATTTCGCGACATATTTGATTTATCCCTGGGTAATATGGATATGGCGCATAATAATTAATTTAGCGCAGTTTTGTTTTTTTAAAAATACTCCTATTTCTCAATTCCAAACGAAAATGCAAGAACATCATTCGGGCACTTATCAATACACAGTCCGCATTGGATGCAATTGTTGGGCAGTTTGATATTCACTTTAATATGGTTGTAAACATCGATGCTCATCGGACAAACCCTGGTGCAAAATTTACAGTCCTTGCACTCTTCACTCTTTTTGATTGACACATACAGACTCGGTAAGCGAACAAGAGTTCCCAGTTTGGAGCTTGTGGCAATCAGCGGATAAATCCAGCATCCCCTGTGACAGAATCCCCGTCTACCGAATAAATATATAAACAGGAAGATGAAAACCACCACAGGAATGTAGGGAAGAAAGTAACGAACGTTGGCCGTAGCGAATTTTCCGGCCCCGGGGTGATCCACATCCAGTCTTGGGAATTGGTCACGAAATACAACCGTTGCGATCATAATAAAAACCCAGACAGAAACAATAATGACCCGGAACCAATTGGTTTTTAGATTTTGTATCCGTCTGTTGTTCAATGCTTGGGCCACCAATTGACAACCACCTCCAGGACACAGCCAGCCACAGAAGGCTCTGCGGAAAATAAATCCGGAAATGAAAATCGAGAGGATCGTCAGCACGCTCAGGTTAATGACTCCTGCTCTGAGACTCATTATCGGTGGGGCTGGTGCCAGATAAACCACTGTTATCGGAAATACGGAAAATGATAGCAGCAAAAGAATCATACGGAGAGATTGTCTGTTCATGTCTACTCCCTTTAAAAGCTTAAATCATTTTTTCAATCCAAATCCTTGAGTATCAAAGACCTGTGACCAATTTTCAAAAGACTTTTGAGCATTTCATATTTCTATTCACTTTTCAACATTTTTCCTCGGACTTCACTCATAATGTCAATCCTTGCCTAGGATATTTCTGGAGGAAAAAGGATCTAACTCGATTATAGGGTAGTCGTTCAATAGAGTGATCTGAAAAAGGGGCTGTTTGACACGCCGCTTATTTTATGGAATACAAAAGCGTAAGCAGTACTTATCTTTAACCATATATGAGGAGGGTATTGAATGTCTGAAACAGACGGTTTGAATCGAACCAAACAAATTGGTACGGGTCTGTGCTTCATCTTTTTCCCGTTGTTATTTGTTTTTGCCTTCGCGATGCATCCAGGTCTTTTGAATCCCCGCCTGCTGGGTCCCGAGGAGCTCATTCTCAGAGCCCATCAAAACAGCATGCTGCAGTTCGCTCATCTATTGGTCACGTTGACTACGGCTCTCTTGATTGTGATCGCCCTGCACTTCATGAAACTTTTGGAGCGCAGTAAGGCCGCAAAGGCAGGAATGATCGGCGCAGCAGTGGCCATTCTAGGAGCGGTCATCCTGGCAGCGGATAAGGGGGCGTTGTGCCTTACTATGAGCGCACTCGATACTTTGCCCGAGAGCGAATTCACTCTTATGATGCCCGGGCTGTTGGCCATGTTTTCATTCAAGGGCTGGCTGGTGATTTTGTGGGGTATTTTGTTCCTGCCGATAGGTTTTGCCATTCAGGCCATCGCTTTGATCAAAACCCGGGTCTTCCCCCGATGGGCGGGCATACTGTTTTTGATCGGCGCACTTCTCGTGGGATTCCCTGATGGTGCTGAGATCATTAATTTGACAGCATCTATTTTGATGGCAGCTGCTCTTGTCCCGTATGGAATAAAAATTATTAAAAATAAGGGCCAAAAGGTATCATTGTAACTACTCATAGGAAATAGGAGTTCTGCCGAAAACTAGTCAAGTCAAAAAAATATCTATATGGTTCTGCGATCCCTGCTCAAATATGTCGCATAATGTATATATTTCGCGCCATTCATTAATTTCCTAGGATAAGCTAGTATGGGCTGAAATAATTAAATTAGCGCCAAATTGATTAACGACTAAATCAACAGTCCGGACGCAGTAATCTTATCTACGAATGATTATGTGCCTTTTTTTGCTGTCATTCATTCCTATACCTAACGGTCTGAGCTTAAATGGCCTTGAGTCCCCGAGGTATACTTGAAGCGTCGGTTAGGTAGCCGAGATTATGATGATTGACCACCAGAGGCTTGTGACCATACAATTTGCCATCGTCCATTGCGTTTTTCATAAAGATTCATATGTCGCAATATACCCCTTCTGGCAAGTTTTCCGTTAAGAAAAACTTCGAACGCCGAATCATCATAGCGTATTATGGCGGCATCTTTGTAAAGCCTGACAGTGATTTCGCCTGGTTCCCAAATCCTATAATCAAGCTTTTTTGATTTGATTTGATTCAAGTATGTTTGTTTAGTGTACTCGCTGCCGTCAGGCGTTATCAATTGAAAATCCTCAGCGTGTAACTCCTGAGCAACAGCCATATCTGCTTCTAGGAGAGCTCGTACCCGCTTCTGCTCGATTTGCCTAACAAATTCTGCTTCTGCAACGGGATCTTTTTTACTGCATTCGCTCATGAATAGAAATGAAAAGAGTAAGCTAATAAGAAATAAGTAACGAAGCAAATTATGCATTCCAGGCCTCCTTAGCTGAAATATTCAGGGCGCCTAACAATTACTTTACTGTGTGCAACATTTTGAGGAAACCATAGCTTATATCTCATTTAAGACTTAAGGATCCAGACAACAACGCGCTGAAAATTCATTGATATCGTATCAATATCCGTTTTATGTTGCTATCAATATATTTAAAAGAATTTAGATAATCTGGCGGTTTGATTGAGCTGGATCTTAATACGTCAATGTATATTAGCGCCCTTCATTTATTGCGTCAGGATAAGTCAGAATGGCGTATAATAATTAATTTATCGACATATTGTTCAATGGTTCGTCAATCTCGCCAGCCGCTTTCTTGCATTGTCAACTTCAGCGATACCAGGATCAGCGTCCATCCAGAGGTCGAGGAATTTTCCTGAGCTATGGGCGCGACACAAGAGGTCCGAGCATCGATAAGGGCAAAAAGGCAAGGAAGAGCAAGATGCCTAGTGCTCCAATCGTGAGCGCGAGGCCGACCAGATGCACAATAGGCAGAAAAAGCCCTAAGACAAGGGCGGCGGGAATCGCAACAACCCAATCCAGACCCGTCTTTTCTCTCAAGAAATCACCAGCCAGACAAGCAAGCACTGGCAGGGCAAACATGAAACTCGCCCCAGGCATGAAGAGATGGGCCAGCAGGAGGACAACCATGTTGAGTGCGAGCGATCCCGCAAGAAGCGAAGCATTCTCTCTATCCTTTACGGCACGGCGGAAAGAGATTAGCCAGGGAACGATGGCTGCCATCAGGACGAGCCCCCAGAGTATGAAGCGTTCGAAAGGAATTCCCGGCATGTAGATGACATTCCAGGGAATGTCCTTTACTTTCCCGAGCAGGATGCTGATGCCCAGGCCTGCAGCCAGAGCAACGATGGCCATTCCCAGCCAGCTCAACAGCCAGAAAAAACTTTTCCCGATGCTTGTTTCCTTCCTCATCACCTTATGGGCGAACCAAACACTGAACAATAACAAGACGATACCACTGATAATCCAGGCGATGGTGGTCGGATAAGAGACGAACACGCCCGGCAGCCACGGAAAGAAGACCATGTCCTCCTTCGACTCAAATGCATCAGGATTCGAGTAGCGCAAATCGCTGGTATAGGCGAGCACGATGGGCAGGACTTGCTCCCCGTAGTGCTGCATCGATGAGAGCGATATATTATCGGGATTGTCGCGTGGGGTGTGGTAATAGGAGAGATCATCTATTACAGCGATGTTGATGCCCGCATATCCTTTATTCAGGAACTCGGTGAAGTCCGAGAAATTGGGCATTTTCCGGTATACGTCCGCGGCAAATGAGTAGCCGAATGGTTGGCGTGCCTTCCTGAATAACTCTATCGTCGCTCGATTTTTACTGCCTGTTTCGAACATGAGGGCTGGTCCCTTGACGCCCCTCGCTTCTATGTTGATGACAAAATTGACGTCGGCCCAAGCAGCAGCATTCTGCGACATTTCCGCTTTCGCACCGTACGCACCTGTCTCTTCAGCATCAGTGAACAGGAACCGGATTCCATTCTGGAGCGAGCCTTTACGGGTCTTGAGTATGCGAGCAACCTCGAGCATAGTGGAGAGACCGTAACCGTCGTCGGCTGCTCCCAGCGATCCTTCCTGCTCGCCACTGCGTTTTTTCGGCGCAGAGTCGTAGTGGGAAACGAGAAGGATGTTTCTGCCACTCTTCCCAGGAATCGAAGCCGAAATATTCACGAGGGGATAACTGTGGCCGAAGGAATCTGTGATCGGAGGATACGTGAAGGTTTCGACATCTAATCCCATCCCAGTCAGGCGTTCCACAAGGAAGGTGCGAACAGAGTCCAGCTTCTCTTGATCCCATACGGTGTGAGGCTCCACGGCGATCCTGAGAATATCCTCCCTTGCCCGTAATGCAGAGAAGCCTTCGGAATCAACTGAGGCATGCCGTGGTGGTGACAGTGCTATGAGGCCAAGGGCGATGCCCAAGACTAAAGCTAAAAAGGAAACCAAAAATCTGTTTATGTATATCATCATCCCTCCTTGCCTTTATGACAAGAGGATATTTATTTAAAGAGGAATTGTCAAATAAGTGATCCATATGTGCTCGTATCCCTGTATCTCATAGTGATATAGATTTTAGCATCTAAAACATCAATAATGTGTCACTAATGTTTCTGAACGAGCACAATATTCTCTTTTCCCTTATACGTGTACTTGATGCCATATTTGACAGGATCAAGGAGAGCGGAATTTCCAAAAGAGCTATTCCTCATTACCTCGGCCATTTCTTCAGGCACATCCTCTGCTATCCCCGTCTGGGAACCAATCCACCAGGAAGTCTCTCCATCAAAGGCCTGACTGACCATCATCCCCATAGATTCAACATCTAGTCGCATCTTATTCGGCTCTTTCATATATATCGTTACAGATCCGGTTATGCCCATCTGGATTATTTCCATGTCGGCGACGGTCGTTACGTCTTTGATGCTCTCAAGGATTTTTCGCCCCCCTTGAGCTTTTATGACCCTTTCAAGGATCTCATCGGCGTTCTGAGAAGAACCCGGCGCGAACAACAGACCTAGGATAAAAAGAGCTAAAAGACCGCATGATAATAGTTTTTTCATGGACTTATCTCCTTCATTTAAGTCAACAATAAGTTCAATTGCCTTTCAATCCTACCAGCCTCTTCCTAGCTCCACCTCAGGAAGACCAGGGTTTGCATCCTTCCAGAGGGTGATAAATTTCTTGGAATCCCTTTTGGCATCACTATGGAAGGTCTTCTTATTCTGCAATAAACAGAATCTTTTAAAACGGAAAGAAAAGATATCGATTGTTGCGAGAAATCTCTCCTAGAGAAACCCAAAGGTCTGGAGTAGGAACACCAGTAGCCCTTGAATAATATGGATCTATAGTTTCTGCTTTCTCTCTCAGTTCATCAGCTCCTTCTTGATCGCCCATCCCTCTTTTAATCCTGGACAAATGATTTAATGCAAAAGCTTTTAATGGCGGAATTGGCTCAGAGTCAAGATATCTTTTGAATGCCTTTTCAGCTAACGGCCAAGCTGTGTTCCTTAATTTTTTGTCATAAAGACCAGCATATCCATGATACCTGGCTAAATCCAAAAAGAGTATATTTTGTCCAGGGTCAATCTTAACTGCTTCTTCAAAGCACTTAACTCCATCTTCAACTTGATCTTTAAACAGATGTGCCCTTCCCAGTTCTCTAAGTAACTCAGCATTTCCTTCATGTTTTTCCAGTACTTTTTGCCAATATCCAATGTAATCTGCCTCTTCTGGCAGGAGTATTGCACGGGCCTTGGCGCCAAAGATTTCGTCCATTTCTTCCAGCTTCTTTGCATACTGTTCAGCTTTTGATTTGTCACCTCCCATTTCTTCTGGAAGAATACCATAGATCTGAACCAGGTATAGCATGGCTTCATGATAATCAGGCTTTAGCTTGAGTACAGACTCAAAAGTACCACACACTATCGCAAATTTTTCTTTAACATCAGGTTGATCTCTTTGAGCCGCCATATATGCCGACTGAGATGCAACATATCCTGCAAAAAAAAGATAAATCACATTATCTGGATCATTCTCTATCGCCCTATCAATGGATTGCTGCATCTCCTCTAGAGCGGTTTCTAATTCTCCCAAGCCACTTAACCCAATGTGATACTTTGTTCTTGCTAGTTCGTAATGAGCGAGCGCGTTATCAGGTTCATCTGATATAACCTTCTCTAGCATCGCTTTGGCTTCATCTGCTTTTCCATTCATCCTTAATTCATAGGCTTCCATCACTGCTTTATCCAGCTCAGGCCCTTTACAAGACAACAATCCGAACGATGCAATAACAACAGTACTAAACATAACTAAAACTATCCAAAGAAATTGCCTTTTTGAATTGATTCGACTATTCATTTTTTCCCCCTAATATAATGGATTTTTATATGCTAATTCGCTTCAAGTCAATTCCCTCAATCCAGCCAGCTTCTTCCTGGCGTCCTCTATCTCAGGCAGGCCAGTTTTTTATTCTCTGGCTTCCACTCGCCTCCCAGTTCGATAGCTGTCTTGCTATTTAATCACAAAGGGAACAACAATGGCTATCAAT
>Ga0209636_10000813_pt1 | contig 31180 bp, 35 predicted proteins | sample DeeMarSWOR152_54_FD_187464 | JGI IMG/M metagenome (GOLD analysis project Ga0209636, IMG submission 187464) | Marine sediment microbial communities from White Oak River estuary, North Carolina - WOR-1-52-54 (SPAdes) (version 2) | ecosystem: Environmental > Aquatic > Marine > Intertidal zone >...
TGGAGTTTGTATAATATTCCTGTGGTTTTTGTTGGTATTCGTCATTTGTTGCAGAGTGCGAGGCGGAGTAGGAGTAGAGGTGAGGGTGAGCTTGAGGAGGCTCTGTTTGATGGGAAGAGTCTTCCGTTTGTGTCTATTGTGGTGCCGGTGAAGAATGAAGCGAAGGTGATTGGGCGTCTGCTTAAGGCGTTGTTGAATTTGCGTTATCCTCGGTCTCGTATGGAGATTATTATTGTTAATGATGAGTCTAGTGATCGTACGGGTGAGATTTGTGGGGATTATGCGTTTAGGTATCGGTTTGTTCGTGTGTTTAATCGGGTGAGGTCTTCGACTAAGGCGGCGGCTTTGAATTTTGGTGTAGGTCAGGCTAGGGGTGAGATTATTGCGACGTTTGATGCGGATAGTGTGCCTGAGCCTGAAGCTGTTTTGAAGGCTGTGTTGTGTTTCAGGGATTCTGCTGTGGCTGCGGTGCAGGGTAGGATTTGTTGTATTAATGAGTGTGAGAATATGTTGACGCGGTTTTTGTCTTATGAGGGTGCGGTTCAGTATGAGGCTTATTTGAGGGGTAAGGATCGGCTTAGTTTGTTTGTGGGTTTGGCTGGTACGTGTCAGTTTATTCGGCGTAGTGTTTTGGAGGAGATTGGGGGTTGGGATGAGGGTAATTTGAGTGAGGATGTGGAGTTGTCGCTTCGGCTTGCGGATAAGGACTGTGCCATCCGGTATGCTTCTGATGTGCGTACGTGGGAGGAGAGTCCGAACTCTGTTCAGGGTTTGGTGCATCAGCGGGCGCGGTGGTTTAGGGGTAATATTGAGATGGGGGTTAAGTTTGGTCGGTTGTTGCGTAAGCCTGGTTTGAGGCGGTTTGATGCTGAGATGAGTTTGTTCGGTTCGTATTTGATTGTGTTGTGTTTGGTGAGTTATTTCATGGCTGCTTGGTCGTTTTTGCTGCCGCCGAATTCGGTTCTTATTTTGATTACTCGGGTTACTTCGATGCTCACTGTTGTTGTTTTGGCTGTTGTGGGTGTGGCTTTGGTTTATGTGTCTAGGCCTTTGCGTTTGTGGAATCTTTTGTGGTTGCCTTTTATCTACGCCTACTGGGGCTTTCAGAGTTTGATTGCTTTTTATGCGGTTTTGCAGATTGTGTTTCGTAAGCCGGGTTCTTGGAGTAAGACAACGCGGTCTGGTGTGGTTACAGCTGAGCGTGCTCGGGAAATTCTAGAGGCGTCTTGAAGTCTCTTTTGAGATCGGCTGATTTCGCGGTTCGTGCGTTTGGTTTTCTGAGGCAGGATGTTGGCTCGTGCCTGTTGTTCTTTGTCTGTGGCTTGGTTTTGCGCGGTGTTCCTGAGTTGTTGGTTTCTTGGTATCCTGTGGGTTATGAGACGATTACGTGGTATGCACCTGGTATGATGACGTTTGCTGGTCGTGGATTAGGTGATGTGTTTGTTGAGTTTTTCCGTTCTGGTCCCTTGTTCTACGTGTTGATGTGGTTTGCTGTCAACGTGTTTGGGGCGCATCCGTTTGTGGTTTTGAAGGTTTTTGGGCCGTTGCTTTACGGTTGTTTAGCTGTTTCTTTTTTTGCGTTTGTGCGGCGTGGTCTGAGGTTGGAGTGGCGGTTGGCGTTTGTGGCTACGCTGTTGCTGGTTTTTCAGGTGGCTGCTTTGCGTGTGAGTTGGGATAGGTTTAGGACTGTGTTGGGTTTGGTTTTCGTTTTTTCAGCTTTGACTGTGCTAAGATCTGATTCTAGGCGTAAGTGGTGGTTTGTGGGCGGTCTGGCGATTTTGGCTGTGTTTTCGCGCGAGTATGTGGCACTGGTGTTGTTTGTGGTTATCCTAGGTTTGGCTGTTTGGGAAAGGCGCAATGCAGTGAGGTCTCTTGTGGCTTTGGCTCCGGCGTTGCTGGTCTTCGGTGTTGTTGTGTACTTTGGGCTGGCTGGTTTGGTTGGGTCTTATGCGTTGGATGCGTCTCGTGGATACTTGTGGACTGTGCAGGATGCTTTCGTGATTTTTCTTGTGTGCTATGTTGCGTTGTTGCCTTTTGTTGTCTGGAGATTGCTGAGAAAGAGGGATAGGCTGGTTTCTTTGATGGTTGCTTGGTTGTTTTTTGCTTCGTTTAGTGTAGTGCTTGGCTGGCTTGCGGTGCCTGGTTATCAGCGGTGGCTTATGTTGTTGGTTTTTCCGTTTTGCGTTCTCGCTGTTTGGGGCTTTGAGTCGTTTGGGTTGTTCGGTCGGCGTCGTTTGTGGGCTTTAGTGGCTGTTGTGTTGGCTTTTGTAGTTGTGGGTGCTGGTTATTCGACGGGGGCTTACTCGTATGTGGGTTGGTTTCCGAACAGTTATGTTGCTGTGAATTTGGCTCAGTCGTCTGTGGGTTGGAGTGAGGTTGATGATGTTAGGGCTGTTTTGGCTTGGTTGGATGATCACGCGGTTTCGGGTTCGTCTGTGTTGACTGAGGAGTGCTTCTACGGTTGGACTTTGCTGTATCTTGAGCGTGCGAACGTTGACGTGAGGGTAATTGCTTATGGTGCTGCTTCTTCGCCGGACTCTGTTTTGGAGCAGGCCTCGAGCGAGGGGTCTAGTCGGGTTTATTTGGTTTGGTTTACGGAGCGGAGTGTGGATGGTTTTAGTGTGATCTATTCTTGGAATGCTGTTTCAGCGTTTGAGTATGTGGGTTTCGCTTAGGTCCATGTTGAAGGGTTCTGCTCGGGTTCGGCGGTTTCTGGTTTGGGCTAGAGCGTATCTTAGAGAGAATTGGGGTGCGCCGTTTGTTTTGGGGTTCATGGTGTTGCTTGTGGTTGCGGCTGTTTGTTTAGCGTCTGGCTTGGAGTGGTGGGCCAACGAGGTGGCGAATTATGCGTATTTCTCTCTGGTCATCGGTGTTGTTCTGCAGCTGATCTGTTTTTGGAAGTTTGGTGAGAGGAGCGCGTAGTTGGCTCAGGTTGAGTTGTCGTTCGTTCTGCCTGCTTACAATGAAGGCGAGTCTATTGAGTCAGCTTTGGACAGCTTGTATCGTGCTGGTAAGGATACAGGTCTGCAGTATGAGATTGTAGTCGTGGATGATGGCAGTGTGGATGACACGGGTGTGAGAGCTCTTGACTACGCGAGCCGGAATGGACGTGCGAAGAATGGACATGTGAAGATTGTGAGTTACAGGCCTAATGTGGGCAAGGGTTATGCTGTGAAGACTGGTTTTCTGCGTGCTTGTGGTGACGCTGTGGTTTTTGTTGACAGTGATTTGGAGATTGATGTTGGGCGTGTGGGGCGTTATGTTGAGGCTTTGGGTCACGGTGACATTGTTGTTGGTTGTAAGCGGCATCCTGAGTCGGTTGTAGATGTGCCTCTTGTGCGTCGGGTTTTGAGCTGTGGTTTTAATGCGTTGGTTCGGTTGTTGACTGGTGTTAGGCTTAGGGATACTCAGACAGGGTTGAAGGCTATTCGCCGTCGGACTTTGGAGGATGTTTTTCCGCGTTTAGCTGTGAAGCGTTATGCCTTTGACGTGGAGTTGTTGGCTGTGGCTCATTTGTTAGGTCTGAGGGTTGTGGAGCTGCCTGTTACTGTCCGAAGTAGGCGTTTGTTCAAGATTAGGGATGTTTGGTTCATGCTTCTTGATCTGCTGGGGATAGCGTATCGTCTTCGTGTGCTGCGCTGGTATCAGCATGCTCTAAGGTAGACTGGTATGAGACTGCCTTGAAGATTTTGATTTTCAATTGGCGCTGTTGGCTTAACCCAGAGATGGGCGGGGCTGAGGTTTTCACTAGGGAGGTTGCCAAACGCTGGGTTCAGCGTGGGCATGAGGTTACTTTGTTCACGTCTGAGTTTCTGGGTTGTAGGCGTGAGGAGGTTTTGGATGGGGTTCGGGTTGTGCGGCGTGGTGGCAGGTTTTCGGTTTATTTGTGGGCTAGGCGGTTTTACAGGCAACGCTTTCTGAAGGAGGGTCTTGATGTTGTGGTCGATGAGATTAACACGTTGCCTTTCTTCACGCCTAGTCTTGTTAGGGATGGGGTGAAGACGGTTGCTTTGATTCATCAGTTGGCGCGTGAGTATTGGTTTTATGAGACGCCTTTTCCTGTGAGTCATCTGGGCTATTATCTCTTTGAGGATAGATGGCTTCAGCAGTATGTTGATGTGCCTACTGTGACAGTGTCAGAGAGTACGCGGCAGGATCTGCTGGCTTTGGGATTTAAGCGGGTTTTTGTAGTTCCTGAAGGCTTGGATTTCAAGCCTCTGAGCGAGGTTCCGAAGAAGGAGAGTTTTCCTGTTGTTGTTTATTGTGGACGCTTGAAACGTGCTAAGCGGCCTGATCATGCTGTTAGGGCTTTTACGATTGTTAAAGAGAAGTTCCCGAAATCTGAGCTTTGGGTTGTTGGCGACGGTTATTTTAGAAGGGATTTGGAGAAAATGGTTGGTGAAGGGGTCAGGTTTTTTGGCGGTTTGTCTAGTGTTGAGCGTAGGGACTTGATTCGTAGGGCTTGGGTCTTGGTTAACCCAAGTGTGAGGGAAGGCTTCGGGTTGAATATGGTTGAGGCGAATGCGCTCGGGACCCCGTGTGTGGCTTATGATGTGTCTGGGTTGCGTGATAGTGTCAAGGATGGCGTGACTGGTGTTTTGGTTGAAGATGGGGATATACCGGGTTTGGGTGAGGCGTTGGTTAGATTGTTGGACGCTGACGAGTCCAAATCTGAGTTGAGCAAGAGCGCATTGGTGTATGCAAGAGGGTTTAGGTGGGACCGGACGGCGAAGGAGTTTATGAATCTTTTAGAGAGGACGCTCGATGAAGCGTAGTCCTTTGGTTTCTGTTGTTGTTCCCACTTTCAATTCGGAAAGGTTTCTGGAGAATTGCCTGAAGTCTGTTAGAGGACAAAGTCATAGGAACATAGAAATCATTGTTGTAGACAACTATTCATCAGACAGAACAAGAAAGATAGCGGAAAAATACGCAGCGAGGATCTTTGAAGCTAGTTCTGAGAGAGCGAAGGCTAAAAATCTTGGTGCCATTGTTGCTCATGGAAAATATCTCCTTTTTGTGGATTCGGATATGGCGTTAGAGTCTACCGTTATAGAAGAATGCTCTGAAAAAGCAGAAAACAGCCCGAAAACAAGCGGAATAATAATACCTGAAAGAAGTATAGGTAACAGCTTCTGGGTTAAAGTGAGAGATTTTGAAAGAGACTTCTATTCAGGCACTGAGATAGAATCACCGAGGTTTTTTAGAAAGGATTTGGTATTGAAAGTTGGAGGATTCGATGAAGAATTTGTGTTCTTCGAGGAATCGACACTCCCGCAAAAAATAGAAGCCTTGGGACATGACGTCAAAGTCAGAACAAAATCTGTGATATATCACAATGAAGATACTTCTTACATGAGTAATTGGCTGAGGAAGAAATACTACTACGGGAAAACTGCTTGGAACTACAAGAAGAGATACGTGAACTATGCTCGAAAACAGGTAAGCCCCGCTAACAGATTTCGTTTGTTTTTCAGAAACAGAAGATTCTATTGTAAGCCTTCTCTGGCTTTCGGAGTCGTTGTACTCAAGTCACTCGAATATCTATTCACTGGGTTAGGTTACCTAATTAGGGAAGAACGAATGTGAAGTCAGATGACTTTTACGAAAGAAATCGTGTGACTCATGAGATTATCCATGCCAAGAGAAGCGAGATCTGCTACAATTTGATTACGGACTTAATAACCAACAAGATCAATTGTGGAGAAAAAGCGAAAATTCTAGATCTGGGATGCGGCGATGGAAAGTTCATCGCCAAGTTTGGGAAACGCTGTGAAATATTTGGGGTGGACGTCTCTTCGAAAGCAGTTGAACTAGCGAAGAAAAGTGACGTAAATGCGTACAAAGCTGATATATCCTGTGAAAAACTCCCTTTTGAAAATGAGTATTTTGACATCATTTATTTCGGCGATGTGATAGAACACCTAATAGACCCTGATTTTGCCATTAATGAAGTGGTAAGAGTGATAAAACGGAATGGTTTCTTGGTACTTTCAACACCAAATCTTGCTTGTTGGCTAAATAGATTGTTGCTGCTTCTAGGGATGCAACCTCTGTTTTCCGAAGTCTCAACCAATAAGATCTTCGGGAGATCTGGCTCATTTCCAGTTGGTCATCTGAGACTCTTCACATACAGGGCTCTCCAAGAGTTTTTGGCGTATTACCAATTCAGAATCATAAGAACAATGGGTGCACCCTTTGATAGACTACCAAGGCTCGTGAAAAAACTTGATGTGGTTTTCAGCAGAATCCCTTCGCTATCTTCGATAGTTGTTGTGGTTGCATGTGTAAATAGATGGGAAGGTTGACAATCTCTTTGTGCCAATTTTGCCTAGTCAAAAATGAACGGTGAATGAGCATTCTAGACAGAAAGAAGATTGAACTCGCATTCACTCAGATGCTTGAAGAATTGACGAGAGATGAGATAAACTCGAGTTGTACTCTCTCTTTGTTTGAGATAGACCCAAAAGCCATGTTTGATATCTTGGGGTTCTTAGAAAACCACATCCAAAAAAGGAGTCTCTTGCTTGATTTAGGTTGCGGATATGGATTTCTAGCCAGATTCTTTGCGGACACTCTAGAATTTGCAGACGCGCATGGTGTCGATATAGATCAAGTTAGACTGGAAAAGGCCAAAAAAAGACTGCACGTAACAAAAGCGGATCTTGAGAATAACACCCTGCCTTATCCCAACGAAACGCTTGATCTAGTAATAAGCTTCGGTGTCCTAGACCATCTAAAGTTCTTTGACAATGTGTTCGCGGAAACCTATCGGGCCCTACGTCCAGAAGGCTTATTTCTGATATCACTGACAAACCTAGGAAGCTGGGACTCGCGCATATGCTCTCTTCTAGGCTATCAACCTCGTCACGTAGAAATTTCAGCCAAATATCTAACCGGGGTTCCTAGAACCTATCTGGTGTCTGTACCTGTTGGTCATATCCACACGTGCACTGTTAGCGCAATCAAAGAGTTAGCCACGCTTTATGATTTCCAACCCATCTATCTTAGAGGGTTGAGAAACACTCACCCATCCAGATTAGTTAGATTGATTGACACGATCATGGCGAACGTTCCAAGCTTAGCGACTAGATACATGTTGGTGCTGAAAAAGAAGTAGTGTGGCAGTGAAATTCAAAGAGATATCTGTTGTCTTAGCTATCTCGTTATTGTGGATAAGCAGTGTTCTTATTCACACTCATGGCCGTCTCCTTGTGGGAGGCGATTGGCCTGGGTATTACGATTCAGATCGAATTTACAGCTCCCTTGTTACCCCAAAGGAGGCGATTTATGACCTTGCGTTAATGCTAGCAGGAAACGATATGTACTTCGGGTTTTACCTAGGGCTTTCCTTCTTAGCTCTCTTAGTGTCATCTTCGTTCTTCTATTTTTGCAGATCATTGTTTAAGGGTCTAATGAACGAACATTCCCTGACTGTTTTCGCCTCGCTTTCCACATTGTTCTATCTATTCAGCTTGCCCTCAATCCGAGATACATTCAAAAGCGTTATCGGCGCAGTTTCAATTGAAGCGACTGGCTTTTTCCTCTTTCTGGCAGAATTGTCAAACCTCATGAGAAGCGTAAGGTCTAATGAGAAATTTGACTACAAGAATATGGTATTGATGGGGGTAGGTATAGGGCTTTCAGGTGGCCTCCCACCAAATACATTCAGAATATTAGCTATTGAATCCATAATTTTCGTTGGTGCATCAATATTCAGGATAATTTCACTTAGGTCTTTGCTTATCGTCAGGCAGATCCTTAGGAAATCATTGCTCCCGGCGGCAATTTCACTTATCGTCATGTCGTATTGGATTATACCGTTTGCTAGCAATATTGAACGAAACACGGAAGTCGTTGGGTCTGCCTATCTCGCGCGTTCCTATGGTCAGTCTCTTAGGTCAATTCCAGACTACGCAACATTAATCCAAGTTTTTCGATTAACTGGGGCGTGGCAATTTCGTGAAGAATTCGTTCCTTACCATGAGATTTATTCAAACAACTTTCTTATCACATTTGCATCTTTCATGTGGCCAATACTAGCCTTAGGTTTGCCCCTGCTACTATGCAAGCGGAGATGTAGGAAACTGATCTCATTTATCACAGTCAGCATGCTAGCCGTGATTTTCTGGGAAAAGGCAGGCAATCCGCCATTGGGCGAGATTTATGTATTTCTAACATCAAATTTCCCTCAGATTCAGGGGATGTTTCCAACTTATTTCCTCCAATTGAAAATTCTCGCAGCTTTATACCCGATAATGGTAGCATTTTCTATTGTTGAAATATACATGTTGTTACATGGAAGGGTGAACTGCGCAAGTGCGCTAGGAAGCAAAATCGTCTCCATGCTCTTGCCTATGTTCTTGACGTGCGTTCTGCTAATATCTGTATGGCCTATTTGGTCAGGAACTGCGATAGGACAGTATTTCAATTCGGATGTGAGAGGCATAACGGTTCCCGAAGAATATATTCTAACCAAGAATTTGCTGAAAGGCACAATAAGCTACAACCAAACAGTCTTATTTTACCCGGCGATCAGAACGTATGTTCGAACCTCGTGGAATTACCAAGGAACTAACAAATTCTATAATAGCTTCTTCAGTCCAATAAAGATCGCAACGCCCGACTATTTTGGTGACTATGCACAGTATAATCTTGAAGTATGGGGAAAATATCTAGCGCTGACTACACCGCGATTACTACTCGAAAATGAAACAGAACTGGATTTGATAAATCGCGAAAAAATCAGAGTTTATCACGCCGCATATGAATTGAAGAGCAATTCAAGTCAAGTTCATCTTGGCGACTTTTCCTTCGACTCAAACACATGGATGGACGTGAGCTTACCCTTCACGAGACACACCAGCTTCAGCAATTACACGTTACTAACAGTAGAAATACGCTTCAAAGACCACTGCAATCTGAAAACTGTAATAGATAACAAAGGCTTGTGGATTGGCGTGGCATCTCAAGGACATGTAGGCTGGTATATCTTAGGTTCTTCGGTAAACTCTCAATATGAAATCGACGATGATGATGCGACCCTGAGAGCTACACTAATTGTGGGTTCTCCGGACAAACCGTGGGACTCGTCAACGTACTATATTGATAGAGTCGACGGCATATTTATCAAAGTCAGGAAAAGTTTGCTTTCCACAAACAGCTTGACTTTTTCAGTCCCAACAATACATGTTTCACATAATGTCATTCTGAGCGAAAATTACATCTCACTATTGAAACAACACAACATCAAGTACATATCATATGACATTTCAATACTTGAAGGCGCGCTAACAGGCTACAAAGGTTATGACTTGATAATGCAAGCTCTACTCAAAAGTGGTGCATTGATATTAGTCTATGACAGTCCGTTCCTCCAATTATACGAAATCCAATTCACCGACTAATCAGTTCAACCGAGCCGAATTTCCAGATATCGCCAATGGGTATGAGCCTCAGCGTTGGTTCTTTTGCGGTTCAATAGCATCGGTCACAACGTTTCTAGCGTGCCTTACATACCTAACCTACAACTAGACAAAAAACAAAGCCTTCTCAAAACGAATAAGCAAACTCCTCACAAAATCCAAACAGAAAGAGGTGAAAGAGCAGCCTAGAAAACCAGTTCAATGATTCCAATCCTCTTTTTCAAAGCTCATACAAAACGGAATAAAACCTCCACAACTCATCCTTCTTTGCGCCCTGTGTGCAATGATTAGAATCGTTATATATCCCGGACACTCCACTCTGAAAAGAGGAGACCTAATTTGATCAAAGTAGTGGCCATAAACGGCAGCCCGAAAATGGACAAAGGCAGGACTGCACAGATCTTAACGCCCTTTCTCGAAGGCATGGAGAAAGCTGGAGCGGCTGTTGAACTGTTCTATGCCAGACGCCTAAACGTCAAGCCCTGCGACGGAGAGTTCCACTGCTGGAACAAGAAGCCAGGCGAATGCTACATAAAAGACAGCATGCAGCCACTCTATCCCAAGCTGCGTGAAGCCGACATCCTCGTGCTAGCGACGCCCGTCTACGTCCCGCTGCCAGGCGAGATGCAGAACCTACTCAACAGAACAGTCCCTCTCATGGACCCAGTTCTCAAACAAAAAAGAGGTCGCACACGTGCCAGATTCCGCGCTGATGTCAACATCAGAAAAATCGTACTGGTGTCCTCGTGTGGCTGGTGGGAGATGGGCAACTTCGGAACCGTGCTTAGGATCGCAAAGGAGCTGGCGGAGGACTGCAGCATCGAGTTCGCAGGCGCTCTACTACGACCACACGCATTCCGCATGGATGAGAACCCAGCAAAAACCGAGAAGATCTTCAAGGCTGCAAGAAAAGCCGGCTACGAGCTAGCAAAACACGGAAAGATCCCCAAAAGCCTCCTCGAAATCATCGCTCAACCGCTCAGTCCTGCAGAGAAAGCCCGCACTCCATAGCATGCCTCAGTTCAATAGCACACGCATCACAGAAGAAGCGGAATAGGGGCTCCGAATTCAAAACGCCCCTCAGATAGATGATTGCGCGTATTGATTTGTTTTTGAGTTGTACAGTTCCTAATGCAGGTTTATTAAGTCGCACGACATACCCTAACCAACCACTTCTAAGAAGTCTCAAACCAATGAACCCCGCCTCAACAACAGTCAAAACAACCAGAAACACAGACGACGAACTATCCTCTCTACTCCAACCCGAGAAAACAGAAGAACAACAAATCATAGAACACAGAAAACAAGAAGCCTCCAAACCACTATACCTGACCCGATACGAATAAACGAACACCAGTCAACACGCATACCATTTGTTAATGCCACCAAGAGCAGTTGGTCATCAACACCCACACAGCCCACAGCCTACAACATCGAAGAAGAAGTAGTCAGCGTACACGCGGGGTAGACTACTACTTCTGAAACAGAAACCACCCCACAGGCGCCCAAGATGTTGTTGTAGCAAAGCCTTCACCATCAACAACAACTTCAAAACAGCCACAGCGCCATCAACACAGTAGAAGAAGGCGCTAAGCAATTGTACCTTTCTTCTTCTTTTGAAATTTCTTTTCCCGCAGCCAGCCAACATGCCTCAACATCGAAACCAGCCCACAATCACGCAGAAAACAAAACCTACGAGCGCTCTTGCACTATTTCATTTTGCCTTTGGGAATCCTGATAGCGAAGCGACATCGCAAGTCTCCTTTGAGCACACTCTCAAGCAGCTCCACCTCAACCGGCTCGCCAAAGATCACATCGAAATGCAACTTTTCATACCCACCACTACAATAGCAGAATATCGGCGAGATCTTGGGCTCCCCATCACGTATAGCCGTCCTCACAAGCGGACAATGACACGCATAATACCTCTTCATAACAGGATCCTTCTCAGCCAAAAACTGCTGAGGCGCAAACGGTATCTTACTCACATATATTCTATCACCATGCCTAACACCATTCTGAATTTCTGGGTCGCCTTCAACAAGCTTCACAACCTCCGGAGTGATCTCCTGCTCATACCATACCCGCCCCGCCTTCATGTAACCAGTCAACTCCTCCACAAACCTCCGATGCTCACCCTCCAAGTACTCGTCAATGCTGTTCGCCTTCTCAAAGCGCTCCTTGCTCTCCTTGAAAGTCTCAGCCGGCACTTTATGGTAATTCCACGTAAGAACCTCCCTACACGTTTCACTGGGCAACTCAGCCTCCATCCTATCCACCAGCCTCTTAGTAAGCATCGGATAGCCCTCCTGAGGCGAACCCAACGGCGGCAACTCAAACCCTTCATACACCCTACGCCGAACCTCCTCACCAGCAACATTCGCCAGCCGCTCACCAATATCCGGCAACACATTTCTAGCACCCAAAACCGAAGCGAAATATATGAAACAATCATTCTTCTTCGCAAAATTACAGTAGCGAGCAACAGCGACCAACCTTTCCCTCGAATTCCTGCCTTCCCCAATCAGCAATGACACATAATCCTTGACCGCATCCAAACCAACCGACTCAAACGACATTTTCCTCTTCTCAAGATACTCCTCAAACTCTCTCACTGCACCCACAGAAAAGTCAACATCCTCAGCACTCAGCCCACGCTTCCTGAGTTGCTCTCGGAATTCACCTTCCATCAATCCAATCACACCCAACGGCGGAACTGCACCTGACTAGTATCTTTAAACCTTTGGGAAACACAGACAACAAAAATCGGACTATCATCCCACGTCCTGACTATATGAGAGGTTAATAAAAAGAAGCGACATATCAGGCAAACTTATTCGCTGTCCGCCTCAGCCAGCCACAGGACTAACCACTACGACTGGCGCGAAGCCAAAAAAGCCAACTAAAGCCAAAGCTGTTGCCTGACCTGTGACCTGCCAAGCCCAAATCGTTAGTGCAAAACCAGTCATGTTGGTACCGAGCAACGACAACAGTTGACCAACCCAAATGACAGTGAAGCCTAACATGCCTGTCGCCCGAGATTTCTGGATTGTCGTCTGACTTTCGCTTGGCAGTTCCATTTCCCCTTCCCTACCAAGGTGAGTTAAATGAAGATATGGAGACAACAACTAGATGTTTAAAAGCTATCCGTGACACAGATTCCAAACTGCAGATAGCAACGGAAAGACTACTATTTGCCAAGAGAATTTTCAGATTCTAACTATTTGCGCGTGAGGTATACCACTGATTTCCAAGATAGCTTCAGGATGAACCAACCCAGCCTTGACTGCATGTTTCACTATGCACGCGCCAACCATATTCACGATAGTCGAGTGCCTGCACAATTCAATGGCCTCCTCAATCGTCACCTTCAAACCTTTGTAGAAATCCTCACGCACCACGAACACAATCTTGCCGTCTCTCAGAGTTTTGCCACAAACGTCGCAGTCACACGTAGCTAATACCGTTTGATCGCCCCGCTTGCGCACATTCACGTAAACATCAGTCAATAGCGTTGCCATCTGTGGAAATCTTCTATGTTAACCTAAGCACAAACAAAACAATATAGCTTTTGGGCTACGCGCACATAGAACAAGTAACAATCTGTGACTACAACTGATGCATTTCACCTGTGACCACAAAATGGATTCACTCCATATGCGTCGCCTTTTATGCCCTCTAACGCCCCTCCACTCAATCAGACCAAAAAACGACAAAAGGAGGTGAAACAACATGGCAAGCATAACAAAGAACGAATATAGAGAACATGCAGAAGTTGCACGCGTCCAAGGAGAGTCTGACCGAATACTAGCTGTGTGGGGCAACTGGCTAAGCAGACCTAGGTAAAAGCGCGCCCCTCAACCCTCTTTTAGCTCAGGCGATTTGACGAGTTCGCCGAACCTGAGAATGCGCACTTTGCTCCCTTACTTCCAGAGCTTGGAACTCATCGTTGACAGATGCAAATGGCAAAATATATTAAACTGCATGTTTCAAACGGTTCTGACGCTTGATTTTGCTCCACAAGCCTCACACAACAAAAACGAAAGACGCTTCTCCTTCCTGATTCTCGTGTCTGGCCTTTTACACACTGGGCAAATCACGAAATCCTGCACATAGTGTTGAATCAGACTGTTCAAGCTGTCCGCCTTGAATTTGCCTTGAAAGATGGCACGCGCACCGTCAATTGTGCCTGCTGTTGCCATTTCCCGAGACAAGTAACGCAACAAATGCAAAGGGTCACGGTTCACAGCGTCAGCAATCTCTTTGTAGTTAACAATGTAAGTGCGCATGCCAATAGTACCACTTCTCACCCGAGGAATCTCAAATCTTTTCCGCTCGAATATCTCCTGCGGTAACTGATCATACGCCTTCTTGAGTAATTCTTGATAATCAGTTTTCATATACCCAACCGCCTCAAGTCTTCACCCAGATATTAGTGAACCATCCTTAAAGGCAACCACCATCACTTAAATATTTTCGACCACACGCCTAAACGTAGGCCGTACAGGAAAGCCAAACCACATGTATGCCGACATATGGAAATGGGAAAAATGCCGAAACAAACTCAACACATTACGAGGCAGACTCGGCTTTCCAGACGCGCCTAGCCTGCGCTTCCTCAAACTATCGCTATCTCTCGAGACTGGAGAAATGCGCGACGAACTGAAACAGAAACCCTATCCAGAAGCCAAGCCAACCGTCTACTGCATACTCTCAGGATACGCCGAATCTAAACCTACATCAGAAACTCGAAAGTTGATCTCGTTTTCCCATCTTCCCGGAGGCGCTATGTACAACACAGCGTTCATCCGCAGAGCAGTACAGCCGATTGAACGCATCTTTGGGAACAACGCACACCGCCTGTGGACTGCCGCTGAAATATTCGGCGCAGAAAGACTGAGCTATAGTGACTACTCCGTAAAGATTCGCGCTCTTCCCCTTGTGCCCGTAACTATCATCTTACGTGCGGTCACTTCAGAGTTCGCAGCCTCAGCCAGCATGCTCTTCGACTCAACCGTCAGCCAATATCTCACAACAGAACAAATTGCCATGCTCGGTCAACTCACAGCGCTACGACTAGCCCACGCCAATGAAGCGATAACTTAAAACACGCCACGCCGAAACTATAGCGTTCTATCCCAGAATGGTGGAACAAAGTTTGCCCAAAGCTCGCATCCACCCCTACATACCAAATGGCGTTCCTGAAACAAAACAGGAAATGCTGCAGGAAATTGGCATCAAAACCATAGACGAACTATACTCCGACGTCCCGCAGAAACTTCGGCTCAAGCGGGAGTTGGACCTACCAGAAGCAATGTCAGAGCAACAAGTCAGACATCACATTCAGACTTCTCTAAACAGAAACAGGAACACAAAAGACATGCTAACCTTTCTAGGAGCAGGCTGCTGGCCCCACTACATCCCAGCAGTAGTCGACAACATCGTACAGCGAAGTGAATTTCTGACCTCATATACGCCGTATCAAGCAGAGATTTCCCAAGGCATGCTGCAAGCCTTGTTTGAATATCAGAGCATGATATGCGAGCTAACAGGCATGGATGTAGCCAACTCATCCATGTATGATTGGTCATCCGCTCTAGGCGAAGCTGTACGAATGGCTGTACGTGTCAACAAACGAACCGAAGTCGTGGTGCCCAAAATAATCCACCCCGACAGATATGCAACGCTACAAACCTACATCGATCCGCTCAAAATGCGCATCAAGAAAGCGGACTACATCCGAGAAACAGGTTTGATCAACCTCGAAGACCTAAAAAATCAAGTCTCAGACAAGACCGCTGCAGTCTACATTGAAAGCCCATCTTATCTAGGCTTCATTGAATCTCATGTGAAAGAGAGCGCCCAGATAGCACACGACAAAGGAGCGCTGTTCATAATGGGGGTCGACCCAACCTCACTTGGAGTTCTGAAGGCTCCAGCCGACTACGGCGCCGACATAGTTGTAGGCGAAGGACAACCTTTGGGCAATCACCTCAACTTCGGTGGACCTCTTTTAGGCTTGTTTGCCTGCAGAGGCGAAATGGAACTGATCAGGCAGATGCCTGGCCGCGTCATCGGCATGACAGCGACTTTGAAGGGAGACCGAATGGGCTTCTGCATGGCTTTGCAGACCCGCGAGCAACACATACGCCGCGAGCGCGCAACCTCAAACATCTGCACAAACGAAGCCTTGTGCGCTGTGGCGTCAGCCGCCTATCTCGCCCTACTTGGACCAGAAGGATTGAGAGAGCTAGGCGAAACCGTCATGATTCGCACTCAATATGCTGTGAGCAAGCTGAACCTTATAGAAGGCGTCAAAACGCCGTTGTTCAAGTCGCAGCACTTCAAGGAATTCACGGTCAATTTTGACAAAACCCGAAAGAGAGCCCAGCGCATTCATCAGACTTTGCTCAAAGAGTACGGGATTCATGGAGGCAAGAGCATCTCAAAGGAGTTTCCGGAACTTGGGCAGACTGCACTCTACTGTGTCACAGAAGTACACTCAAAAGACGACATCGATCAACTTGCACGGGGTCTGAAAGCCATCTTGGAAGAGGAGAGGTGAAGATCTATGTTCAGACAAGCACAGTGGAATGAAAAGGTCATTTTTGAGCTTGGAGCCAAAGGGCGAAGAGGCTACTTTCTACCCAGAGTTGAAGATGAAGTGTCCAAATTAGCAGGCAACGCTGCCAACAAGCTACCCAAAACGGTAGAGCGAACTCAGCCTCCAAAGCTGCCTGAACTCTCTGAGGTTGAGGTTGTTCGCCACTTCACTAGGCTCTCACAAATGAACTATTGCGTGGATTTGGGTTTTTATCCGCTAGGCAGTTGCACTATGAAATACAATCCTAAAATCAATGATGCCCTAGTTGGAGTCTCTGACATAAGTGAACTTCACCCAAACCAAGACGCAGACACGGTTCAGGGCATACTGGAAATCCTGTACACGTTGTCTCAATGGCTTGCCGAAGTAACAGGCACGTACGAAGTCTGTCTCCAACCTTGTGCAGGAGCGCAAGGCGAGCTACTAGGCGCTCTGATCATGCGGGCTTGCCATAAGTTCAATGGCGACGTTGACGAGCGAACAGAACTCATCGTGCCAGATTCGGCTCACGGCACAAATCCGGCGAGCGGAACCATGGCTGGCTTTAGAATCGTTGTTGTACCCTCAAACGAGAATGGCACAGTCGATCTGAAGGCGTTGAAGACGGTTGTTTCAAGCAGCACGGCTGGCCTGATGTTAACTAACCCTAATACACTTGGGCTTTTCGAGGAGGACATTGCTGAAATAGCCGATATTATTCACAGTGTAGGCGGTTTTCTCTATTATGATGGAGCCAACTTGAACGCGATACTGGGGAAAACCCGGCCTGGCGACATGGGGTACGACATTGTCCACATAAACATCCATAAGACATTCGGCACGCCACACGGTGGTGGCGGACCAGGAGCAGGTCCAATAGGTGTGAGCCAGGAATTAGCGAAGTTCCTTCCCGTGCCTCAAATCTCCTATGACAAGAAGCTGAGCCGTTGCTATCTAGATTATGACAAGCCTCAGAGCATTGGTAAGATTCGAAGCTTCTACGGTAACATCGCAGTGTTGTTGAGAGCCTACGCCTACATTCTGAGCATGGGCAGTGAAGGCTTGGCTGAAGCGGCTGAGATTTCAGTTTTGAACGCTAATTATCTGGTTAAGAGGTTGAGCGGAATACGCGGCTTCGAACTGCCCTTTGCAAAAGGTCGACCTAGAAAACATGAATGTGTTTTCAGTGTTAGGCTGATGTATAAAGAAACTGGCGTGAGCGCCAGGGACGTAGCTAAAAGGCTCCTAGACTATGGATTACATTCACCGACGACATATTTTCCCCACATTGTAGATGAAGCCCTCATGATAGAGCCAACCGAGTCAATGGAGAAAGAGGAATTGGATCGATTCGTTGAAGCCTTGAAAAAGATCTCCGACGAGGCATATTCGAATGCCGAACTAGTAAAGAAAGCGCCTTACAATGCTGCAGTAACTCGCTTGGATGAGGTTCAAGCGTCACATCCTAAAACCATAGCTTTGAGCTGGCGGATGCATCAAAATCGCAATGTTATTAAAGCCGCGTCTTCCTAGCTTTAGGTTCAAAGTGCGGTGATCAGCTTTGAGCGAATTAGAAGCCAAAGTTAAGACTGAAGTTGAGAAAATCATTGATCCAGAGACGGGCTTGACGTTCGGGCAAATGAGCCTTATTCGAAGTGTTGAAGAGCAAGAGCCAGGTGTTGTTAAGATCGATTTTGTCCCGACAAGTCCATTCTGCCCGATTGCCTTCAAGTTCGCCTTGGATATTAAGACATCCGCTAAGAAGGTGGCAGGCGTCAAAAAGGCTTACGTTTACGTGCATGGACATAGGATGGAAGAAGGCATAAATCAAAGCGTTAACAAGGCAGAGTAGATCTGACGGAGAGCAAGTTGACCTTTAAAGTAACTGCACGGTTTTTCACCACGCTACGCGAAATAACTGGACGAAAAGAGGACCATGTAGAGTTTTCCAAGACTGCAACTGTGGGCTCATTGCTGAAGCAGTTGTCAAAAAAATATGGAAAGGAGTTCGACGACTACATGTTTGACGAATTAGGCGATGTCCGTGGTCACCTGCAGATCCTGATCAACGGTCAAAGCGTATCCCAAATGCGAGGGTTGAAAACTAGGCTTAGAGAAGGCGATCAAGTAGCTATTCTACCGCCAGTTGGCGGAGGCTAAAGACAGCGCCTAAAACACTTATTAGTTGAAGCCATCATGACAAGATGACTTCAAACTTGCAGGTTGAAGAACTATTTGAAATGTCAACGGTGCGGAAAAGAAGAGGTTTTGCCCTTCAAATGCCCTTTCTGCCAAGGACTATTCTGCATTGAACATCGCCTACCAGAAAATCATAGTTGTCCAGAGATTTGGAGAGCAAGAATGCCTAGGGAAGAAGCACCAGCGCCCTATGAATTCAAGGTCACAGTTCAGCCTCCTCGGCCCGTGACCAAACTTGGGTTTAGTCCAACAGAGATTAGTCATCTGATTGTCAGTGCCATTCTGGTTATGGCGGTAGGGCTTTCAGTTATGCTCCGTCTGTTGGGCGTTGGATTTTTTTATTTGCAGCCTGCTATTTTGATTGTGGCTTCTGTTGTTTTTGTTGGACTTTTTCTTCTTCATGAAATCGCTCACAAATTGGTGGCTCAGCATTATGGCTTGTGGGCTGAGTTTCGGCTGACGCTCTTTGGCGCACTTCTGACTTTGCTTTCGGTGATTTCTCCATTCAAGATCATTTCGCCGGGTGCCGTAATGATAGCAGGCATTGCCGGTAGGGACAGCGTGGGGAAAACCGCTGTTGCCGGCCCATTGGTGAACATAGTATTGTCTGTTGTTTCGTTTGGGCTCAGTTTTGCTCCGTTGGGCGATCTTTCTCTTGTTCTAGTGTTAAGCGCGGTTTTCAATGCTTTCGTGGCCGTTTTTAACTTGATTCCTGTTGCAATGTTGGATGGATTGAAAGTCCTTCGTTGGAGCAAACTGGTGTGGATTGGAACATTCATTGTTTCTTTGGCCTTGCTAATCGTAATCTTGTTCTTCAATCCAGACATGCTCTAAATGCAGTTTGCGAGATGTGGAAGGGATAGATTTAGAGCAGTTCTATGCTGACGAAGACTTCTTCGGGCACGCGGATGCGCATGATGCGGCGCATTACTCGTTCTTCAGCGTCGATGTCGATTAGGCGTTTGTGGATGCGCATCTCCCATTTATCCCAAGTCTGTGTGCCTTCGCCGCAGGGTGTCTTCAAAACGGGCACGCGTAGATGTTTAGTTGGTAAAGGCACAGGACCAGTTATCTTAACACCTGTCTTATCGGCGATAGCCTTCAGCTCCATGCACACCTCTTCTAGCTTCTTGAAGTCGGTGCTCGTCAAGCGAATCCGTGCCTTTCTCGCCATCGCCACGCTTCCTTTATTTAAGTTGCCATAAATCCACGACCCCACCTATTAAATACTTTTCCTCTATGTTGAGCGTTCAATTCACAGATCACATTGTGACAGATTTCTAGAATGTTCAACTTCAGAACTTGTGGCTGTTCAAGGGAGAGTGAGCTAAGCGGAAGGTTTTTAGGGGTATTGTTATTGATATCGCCATTGATATCAAAGGTGATACCACTATGTTCCCATTCAGGCATTTGATGAGACATATGGCAATGGTTCCTAAAGGCTTCCTACGTTACAAAGTCCTGAAACTTCTCAGTGAGAAGCCTATGTCAGGCTCCGAACTCATGAGCGAAATAGAGAAACAAACAGAGGGACGCTGGCGACCGAGTCCAGGCTCAATCTATCCTCTACTATCTTGGTTGCAGGATAAGAATCACATCAAAGAGGCGGATGGTCAGGAGGCTGGAGTGAAACGGTATGCGCTAACTGCGTCAGGTAAGGCTCTGCTAGCTGAGCATGACAAGAGGCGTGAAGAAATGCGCAAACGATTTGCTCATTTTGGCCCCATCCCAGGCTTTGTTGGTCCTATGTGGTTTGAGTTCTATCCTGAGAAAGCTAGGGAACTGCGCAAAGCTACAAAGAACTTGATTGTAGCTGTTTGGAAACTTCGCGACCAACTCAGAGAAGAATATTCAGAGAAGGCAGTAGAGGAAGCTGCGAAAGCTTTAGAACAAACCGCGAAAAAGATTGAGGAAATTTCGAAGAAGCTGAGGAGCGAACAAGCAGATTGAATGGCGACGCTATAGTAGTTGAGGGCTTAACCAAAGTCTTCAACAAAAACCTAGTGGCTGTGGACCACATCGACTTCACTGTTAAGGGAGGAGAAATCTTCGGTTTTCTCGGACCTAACGGTGCAGGCAAAACCACAACTATTAACATGCTGATAACCGTGCTCAAGCCAACCGAGGGAAAAGCCACGGTCTGCAACTATGACATAAACAAGCAGTCCAGCGAGGTCAGAAACTGCATAGGTGTTGTGCCTCAGGAATACACAGCTGATGAGGATCTAAAAGGTTTAGAGAATATTCTGCTGTGCGCCGATCTATACGGCATACCACGAGATGTCTCCCGAAAACGCGCAGAAGAACTTCTGGCACTTGTCGAATTGACCAAGTTCAAAGACAAGCAGGTGGCTACTTATTCAGGCGGTATGAGACGAAGATTGGAACTTGCCTGCGGCTTGATCAATCGGCCTCACGTTTTCTTTCTTGATGAGCCTACACTGGGCTTGGACGTTCAAACCAGAGCAGCAACATGGAATTACATCAAACTGCTCAAAAAGGAATACGCTATGACCATTTTCATGACCACGCATTATTTGGAAGAGGCTGATATGTTATGCGACCGTGTGGCAATTATTGATCGTGGAAAAATCATCGCGATTGGTACGCCTAATGACTTAAAGGAATCACTTGGAGGGGACATCATGACGCTTAGCATCCTAAACAGCAAGCTAGACGTCTCAGACCTTATCAAAAAGGTTCCAAGGGTCAAAGAAGTCAAGAAACAAGACGGCACTTACCGAATCAAGGTGGAAGATGGAGAGGAAACTGCTCCAACAATAATAGATGCCGTCAGAGCAGAGGGACACAAGGTTACAAGACTTTCATTGACCAAGCCAACTTTGGATGAAGTTTACCTAGAATACACGGGCAGATCGATACGGGAAGAGGAAGAGTCCAAAGAAGGTTTTTCATCTCAGAGACTGGCTATGCGTAAAGCCAGAGGACAACGCGCCAGGGGGTTTGGTCACTGATGACCAAGAACAGCAGTAATTCAAAGAATCCGTTGCATGGTCTGTGGGCGCTCACAAACCGAGATCTGAAGAAATGGTACAAGAACCCTATAATTCTCATGCTCGGCATAGTTCAGCCAATAATATGGATGAGTCTCCTTGGCAAAGCCATGAATCTGGGCAGTATGTTTACAAATTTCTCTCCTACGTTGCCACCAAACATTCCTCAAGAACAAATTGCGCAGGTAATGTCCGAACTTTCAAAGCAAGCAATGACCCAGATTTTTGGAACCGCAGATTACTTCTCATATATGGCAGTTGGCATGATGTCTTTTGTAGTGATGTTTACAGCAATGTTTAGTGGTATGTCAATGGTTTTTGACAGGCGTCTGGGATTCTTGAATAAGGTTTTGAGCACTCCAGTAGCTCGGGGCTCGATTCTCATGGCAAAGATCCTATCAGCCGTCATAAGGGCTCTTGTTCAAGCGACCATAGTTCTCGGAATCGCTTACGTGCTAGGGCTGTCGGTAGCTGCAAATTTCACTATACTCAACCTGTTAGGAGTCTATGCAGCTTTGTTTCTTATTAGCTTGGGGTTGTCTTCGATCTTCATCTTGATAGCGATTCGCTCAACAAAGCAAGAGACCCAGATGGCTGTAGTGAACCTGCTGAATCTGCCTCTCATGTTTGCTAGCAACGCACTATTTCCAACTTCGTTAATGCCTGAGTGGCTGCAGATGATAACTAAGATCAACCCTGTGACCTACGCAACTGACGCAACGAGGCAACTGATACTCTACACGGTAGATATGCATCAGCTAGCCATTGATTTCCTGTTCTTGGGCGCGTTCGCTGTTGTCTTCTCAACAATAGGCATAGTGCTCTCCTGGCGATATCTCAGCAAGTAATCATTGCGTGACTAAGATGACAACGGTCGTTGAAGCCATCGGTTTGAAAAAGACGTACATGCTCGGCAAAGTGCCAGTTGAAGCCTTGCGCGGCATCAACTTGAAAGTTGAAAAAGGCGACTTTGTAGCTATCCTTGGCCCTTCTGGAAGCGGCAAGTCAACACTTCTTAACATGTTTGGCGCCTTGGACAAGCCCACAGTGGGCAAAATACTGATCGAAGGCATAGATGTGTCAACGCTGAACGACAATCAATTGGCTGACCTTCGTCGCAATGTCGGTTTCGTGTTTCAGTTCTTCAACTTGATACCAAGACTCTCTGCTAGGGAAAACGTTGAACTAGCTATGTCGATAGCAGGCGCTGGAAAGAACGACAGACGGAAACAGGCTGAGCAACTTCTCGAAACAGTGGGCTTGAAAGATAGAATGGGTCACAAACCAAGCGAGTTGAGCGGCGGGGAACAGCAGCGAGTCGCCATCGCCCGAGCCTTGGCGAACGATCCCAAGTTCTTGATCATGGATGAGCCCACTGGAAACATAGACTCCAAGACTGCCGCTGACATAGTTGAGTTGATCAAGCGCTTGAACGAAGAGCATGAAGCTACTATAATTCTTGTTACACATGACGCTAGAATGGCGGCGAAAGCCAAGCGGACAGTGCAGATGCTTGACGGAGCGATTGTGCGGGAGCTGAGGAACTGACATGAGGACAAGCGATATTTTCTCCTATGCCTTCAGCGCTATTAGGTTGAGAAAGCTTCGTGCTGGCTTGACAACGTTAGGGGTAGTAATAGGCATCGCGGCCATAGTTGCCTTATTGTCTCTTGGTCAAGGCTTTCAGGACGCGATTACAGCGCAGTTTCAAAAAGGCTTTGCCACCAACACCCTGATTGTTTCTCCGCGTGGCTTGCAAGGGGAATCCAGTTACCAGTTGTTTGTGAACGACACGAAGACGATCGAGGGCATTCAAAGTGTGACTTCGGCTGTGCCTATTCTACAAAAGACGGTCTACGCCAAGGTTGGCGAGAGAACATTCCTAGTCAATGTGGCAGGCGTCAACTTCTCACAGTATATCAACGTTTTCAGTAGCACTTTCGTGGCACAAGATGGAAGCATTCTGTCAAACCCGGAAAACGAATCACTCGTGATTGGCGCCCGGATTCACGATCCTTGGCAGAACGGCACAACAGTGGCTAACGTGGGCGACAGCGTGGTGATCAACTGGACTATTGTGGGGGCGGATTTCAAGCGTGAGAACAAGACGTACACTGGCCAAGTTGTGGCTGTGCTTGGTGAAGTCGGCGGCTTCAGCCTAGGCGGACCATCAGATCTTGGCATTTACATTCCGATTCAATGGGCTGAGCATTTCTTCAGCAGTAGCGAGGTCAATTCGATCATCGTGCAGCTGAAGGACAGTGAAGACTCCACTATCGAGGCTACCTCAGATGCAATAAGGAGTGCCTTTGGAGGTCAAGTCTCCGTGACTTCCTCAACTGCTGTTTTAAGTACGATAGAAACGATTTTCTCAGTTATTGAACTGTTCTTAGCTGGAATCGCTGGCATCTCACTTCTAGTAGCTGGTATAGGCATCATGAACATCATGATTGTATCTTTGATGGAGCGCACAAGAGAGATCGGCATACTGAAAGCGCTGGGCATGAAAGGACGCACCGTACTTCTGATTTTCCTAGGAGAAGCAATAATCATTGGTCTACTTGGGGCCGCAATCGGCATAGGGCTCGGCTTAGGCTTGGCAGAAGTAGTTGCGCGAGTGGGCTTCGCAGCTATGGGGCAATCAACCGGGGGCGCAGGCATACGCCGAGGAGCTGCAGTTAATCAATCTATGAGTCTCACAATATCGCCTGTTCTTACGCCTTCGGTTTTTGTTGGCGCCTTTACCTTTGGCTTGTTGGTCAGCGTCGTCTTTGCGCTGTATCCGGCGTGGCGAGCTTCAAAACTTAAGCCTGTAGATGCCTTAAGATACGAATAAGACCGAGAACCGTGGAGCGAAGTGACAACTTTGCCCAAGCCTAGACTGCAAGTGAAAGCCTTGCTCTTAGATTTGGACGGCACTTTGGTGGATTCCAGTGAAGCTCTCAGGGACGCTGGGCGCGCAGGCTTCGCGGCTTTAGGTTTGTCAGGCTTCAGCGATGACGGAGTTGCGTTTGAAGTTGCTCGCAGACTGGAACAGGACCTGCCGATAGATAACTTGTTTTCACAATTTCATGCGAGCAAGGATGTTGAGGAACGATTCCTTCCAGCCTATTTGGACGCATATTATTCAGCCGTCATGTCCAAGAGCAAACCCTTCCCGAGAACTAAAGAAATGCTCCAGGCTCTCTCAAAGCATTTTCCCCTAGCTCTGATAACTCTGCGATACGTTGTGCGGGAGCAGATTATTGACGAACTGAAACATCTTGGATTGAAGAGGTTTTTTCGTGTTGTTGTGACAGCTCTGGATGTGGAGAAGCCTAAGCCTTCTCCTGACTCATTGATAGTTGCAGCCCAGAAACTCCGTGTACCTATACACACGTGCGCCGTGGTAGGCGATTCGGTAGTAGACATTCAAGCGGGCAAAGCAGCAGGAGCCAAAACCATCGCAGTAACAACAGGCTTGTTCACTCTGAAGGAACTGAAAGCTCAGAAACCGGATCTCATAATCGAAAATATCACAGTTCTTCAAAAATACGTGTCGACTATGGAGTAGTCTCAGCGGCTGATTCAAGTCTTAAATACCTTCTTCACTCTCTTTCACTATGGTCCTCAATGTCCTCAAGCTATTCCTCAATCGTCAGCCTCAAAGGCGTTGGCAAACGGTTCGACAGGATTGTGGCCGTTGACAATGTTGCCCTAGAGATCAGGTCAGGCGAAGTTTTCGGTCTCTTGGGTCCAAATGGCTCTGGCAAATCAACGATGTTGAAGATGCTTTTGGGTTTGGTTCAGCCCGACTACGGCTCAGTAGAAGTGCTGGGAATAGATGTGGCCAAAGATCCCGTAGTTGTGAAACGAAATATCGGATATGTTCCAGAATCCCCCCGATTATACGAATTCTTGACAGGCTTGGAGTATTTAGACTTCATCGGCGACGTCTACGGCATGACAACAGATGAGAAAAAGCTGCGCATCAACGAATACTTGAAGGCCCTAGAACTTGAGGGCAGAGAAGGCGATATGATAAGCGGCTACTCACAGGGAATGAAACAGAAAGTCGCCCTGATCTCAGCGCTTCTGCACAGACCCAAACTGCTAATTCTGGATGAGCCGTTGAGCAGCTTGGATCCCAAGTCTGCGAGAATCGTCAAGGACATTCTACATGAGCTGAAGGCTCAGAACGTAACAACTCTAATGTCGACGCATGTGTTGGAGATAGCTGAAGCCGTTTGCGATCGGATTGGCATCATGTATCAAGGACGAGTTCTGGCATTGGGCAGTATGGATGAGCTGAGGCAGAGGGCGAGTTTGCCAAGCTCAGGCTTAGAGGACATTTTCCTGAAGCTCACTGGCGCTGGTGACATAAAGGCGGTGGTTGAGGAACTTCTTAGATGAACTGGAAAAACGTCGTTCGCTTAATTCACGTGGACACTAAGTCAGGCAGACTGGCACGAAGCGGGAGACTTGGATTTTTAGAGAACCGGCTGTTAACTTACCTGCTGTACGGTGGTGCCCTAGCATTGGGCACCGCAGTTGGAGTTTTGGTTGGATATTTCTATAATGTATTCACGCCTTCTGATCCGCAGTTGAGGACGTTATTCATAGAAGGGTTGCTCAACCTTTTTCTCTCGTTGCCTACGTTGGTGTTGATCTACAGTCTAGTTTTCACTATGATGCAGCAGATTCGGCGTAGCGGTGTAAAGTTGTCGGTTCAAGCACCGTACTGGCTACCTATAACTTGGGAGGAGCACACGCTTGCTTCGGCGTTGGCTAATCTCTTGGGCTTTCCTTTGATTTCGGTTGTTTTCATTGGGTCCGCCATCATTGCAGTCTCGTTTTTCACGGGGCCTGTGGTTTATGCTGTTTTGACTCTTTTGGCTATTCTGGGCAGCGTGTTTATTGGGAGCGCCATAACGGAGATTTTCAGAACATTGCAGGTGAGGTTCATTGGCGCGGTCTACAAGTCTTCAGGGAGAGCGGCTGTTTGGGTGAGATTCGTTGGATCACTGCTTTTTTTCATCCTATTTTACATCGTATATTTCGCTATTACCTCGGGTGCAGGAGCTTTGACTTTCGTTCAGTCAGTAGCTTCAGCTCAGAGCGCCGTTTGGTTTGTGCCCTTTGTTTGGTTAGGCATGACCCTTTTTTCTGCTATCAACGGCTTGCTTCTGCAGGCAATTGTGTTCCTAGCCCTGTCGCTTCTATTACTTCTGGGTTTATTCTATGGAGCTGTGGCGCTTAACAGGCGATTCGGGCTTTATGAGCCTCCAGCACTTACAGTAACACGCGGCGTGTATGCGCCTCGAACTGGTTTCTTGGGCAGATTAGGTTTCTCTACCGCTGAGGCGGCATTGATTAGAAAGGATTTGAAGGCTTTCACTCGCCGCCGCGAGTTGATGTATATTTTCATCTTGCCCATAGTGATCATCTTGGTGCCCTTGATGCAGTCTCTCGGCCTCTACGGTGGACAACAAACCACTGGACCGTTGGAATCTTCTCTGTTTTTGGTTGGTATAGTTTTTCTGATGCCCAGCGCTTTCCTGTCGTTCTATTTAGGCAGCATCATGATTGGCGAAGAAGGCGGTGCAATTTGGCGAATCTATTCGTCGCCCATATCGGCTGAAAGCCTTGTGAAGAGCAAGTATCTCTTCATGGTGTTTTTTTCGACACTTGTCATTATAGCCACAGGAACCGTTGGCGCCGTAATTTTTCACCCGTCTCCTAGAGCTACATTTATCGCGTTTGTCGTGTCGTTTTTGCTCATGTTAGCTTTGAGTTCCGTTTCGTTGTCAATTGGCATACGGGGATCAGACTTCCGAGAACTACCTCGACCTAGGATGATTAGAACTGAATGGAGTTTAATCAACATGATCGTTTGCTTTGTTGTTGCTGTATTGGTATTGGCTCCTTTTATTCCGTATGCGTTAACAATTATCGGCGTGGGGCTGACTTTTGATGCTTACCAAGCGGTTGCTGTGAGCACAGTGATATCTGTTGTCATAACTTTGCTAGGATATCGCCTGGCTCTGGAAGGTGCGAGAGAGCTCTTGGCTAGGGCTGAGATGTAAAAATTGCAACTTCATTTATTAAGCAGGTTGCTAGCGTAGTCGAATGCCAGTTAGCTTCTTGTTCTGCCAATTGTACCGACGGATCTGTGGGGTTTTACCATAGCCGCAGGCTGCGCAGCGTTTGCTAGCTACGTTGTAGCTTCTTCTGCCGCATCGTCGGCATTTTATGTGTACGGTTTTGCCCATGCGGCGTCCGAAAGAAGCCGTACCCTTATTTATGCGTGGCATGATCTATGCTCGCTCATTTCATGGGGTTTGGCGTGGAGGCGGAGAAATGAGGATTACGTTGTCGCCTCGCACAATTATGATTCCTAGTTTGCGCAAGTTTTCTGAGTTTGTGGTGTCTTCGGTTTCTTCTAAGACTAGGTTCAGGTGTTGGTCGTAGCCTTTGAGTCTGCCTCGTAGGCTTTTGCCGCCTTTTAGTCTTACTAGTACGATTTTGCTGAGGCTTTCTTCGAGTATTTGTGTGGTCATTTCGCTCATGATGTGGTGCCTTCCTTTGTTCTTTGTTGTAAATCTGCCTTTTATAGAGGATGCCAACATAATTTAAAGGTTGTTGCATATGTGTTGAGGAGCGAGTTATGCCTGAGACTATGCGAAGGCAGTTTGTTAGGGAAAGAGAGGCTGCGCAGCTGTTGGATGAGTTTTCGGAGAAGCTTGGAATCGATGTAGGGAGTTTGTTGGATACTAGGAAGCCTAGTGTAGAGGTTGCTGAAGCATCAGCTGTTAGAATCTATTACGCTGATGGCAGACCGATTATGGCCAAGGTGAAAGACACGTTGATTCCGACTCTTTTGTTCGAGAAGTTGCTGGGGAATCTTCCTAGGATTGTGGTTAATATGGGTGCGGTTCCGTTCGTGTGTAATGGGGCGGATGTGTTGGCTCCGGGAGTGGTTGAGATTGAGGGGGCGTTTGGTGTGGATGATTTTGTGGTGGTGGTTGATGAGAGGCATCAGAAGCCGTTAGCGGTGGCGATTGCTCTGGATGGCTCGCAGGTTGTTCGTGGGCTTTCTCGTGGTAAGGTTGCTAGGAATGTGCATTATGTTGGCGATGCTTTGTGGAATCTGTTGAAGAAGGGGTAGACTCCGGGGGAAGGTTAGTATGGATATATTTTTGTCGGATAAGGCATTCGTTGGCGTTGTGTTGTCTGCTATCGAGGTTTATAGGAATGAATGTGTAGGCGCTTTGCTGGGTTATAATCTTCGGAATAGGATATCTGTGGAGTATGCTATTCCGTATCAAACCGCGAGACGGAAGCCGACTGAGGCGGAGCCTAATTGGAAGAGGGAGACTAAGGTTCAGGAGATTTTGCCTCAGCTTTTGCAGTTGAGTCATGTTGGTTATTTTCATTCTCATACGCAGTGGGGTGGGGAGAAGGCTGTTGCTGAGGCTAGTGATTTGGATGTTGAGAGTATGGTTCCTGGGCAGATTGAGATGATTGTTGCTGTCAATGATTCGTTGAGGAGAACTCAGTGGTATGCGACTCGTAAGGAGCTGCGTGGGACAGTTGGGCGTTATCATATCAGGTTGGCTTGTCATTATAAGAAGGTTAATGGGAAGATTATGAAGTATCCGATTTTGTGTCCTTATGTTATGGGTTTTGATTTGACGTTTTAAGAGTAAAGTGTAAGGCACGTTGGAGCTAGGGTTTTTGTGATATTAATAATATTTATACCCTTGTGAAGCAAAGATGCTTATGGAATCTCGGAGGGGCTGATTGGTTTGGCTAAGACTCCTGAGAGCTGTCCTGGTTTGTCGCAGTTTATGCAGCCTAGGCCCTCTTATCTCAAGTGTCCTAGCTGTCAGGGAGATGTGGAGATCTGGAGTGACGAGGAATGTACTAACTGCCCTAATTGTGGAGCTTTAGTTTCGAGAGGTCAGGTTCAGTCGTGTCTCGATTATTGTGAGTTTGCTGACAAGTGTAAGGATTTGATAGAGGTTAGGAAGAAGGAGAGAGGCGAACTCTAGGGGACCTGTTGTTTGGCGGTTATGGGTTTAGCTCGTTTTGCAAGGAAAATGTCAATAACGGTCTTGATGCGAGTTGAATTGTCAGTGTTCAGTGCTACTCCAAGATTGTCTCAAATGAGAATGTGGTGTGCTGTGTTAGTTTGAATGTTGTGTAGGGGTACCATTAGATTCACAAACATTAAGAATATCATCATATTACTGTAGTCATTCGAACTGCCCAGCTAACAGATGTATGAGGTAGTTGAGGTTCTCCAAAAAATTGTGGAGTTGACTTGAATTGCCGAAATTGGGTGAAGCTTTGGCCAAGGTTTTTGGTAAGAGTAAGGACGTTGAAGAGTCTGAGATCGGTGAGGAGGAAAAGCCTGTGGCTCCTGTGACTGGAGTTCCGGAGAAGGTGTATTTGAAGGCGTTGCCTCTCCGTGATTTGGAGGATGTGGAGAGGATTAAGCAGGAGGTTAAGTCTGGTAACGTGTTGATTTTGAAGGTTAGTCCTTTGGCTAAGAAGAGTATTGATGATGTGAAGACGGCTGTGAGTGAGCTTTTGGAGTTTACTCAGAGTGTTGGCGGCGACATTGCTCGTTTGGGTGAGGAGCGGGTTGTGATTACGCCTGCGTTTATTAGGATTTGGCGTGAGAAGGCTACGACTGCTGGAGGAGCTTTGCCTACTGCGGCTTAGCCTTAGTGGGCTGTATTATTACTAGTTTGGTCCTATGTTGCGGCTCTGCCGCAAAAGAATTTCAAAAGAAGAAGGAGACAAGCGCCTTACACCTTCTTCTATCATGCTGCGGCTGCGTTGGCTTGAACAGTTGTAGTTGAACATGCAAGCGCAGACTGTTTGTGCATCTTGAATGTTGACTTCAGGGATGAGGGAGGCGGTTTTCTATTTTCATGTGTCATTAACTTCGGCTTAGAAACCGTAATAATGCCGAGCCAGTGTTTGCTCAGAAGTAGTAGTCTGCGCCGCGTGTACGATGACTACTACTTCTATGTTGCGTTTCGGCTGTGGGCAAGGCTGTCTGTGTGTTGATGACTCATTAGCTGTAGTGCCATCATCACGCCTGTTTTATGAAGCTCTGTGGTAATTGTTGCATCCACCGTGGTGACAGCGGCTTCTGCGGGAAACAAGTCAAGGTTGGGAAAACGTAAATAGCCACCGATAAGCATGTTTCCAAAAGAGCATGCCTAAGTGGCCGGGGTGAGGTAGCCTGGTAGCCTATAGGCCTGTGGAGCCTAGCGCCCGGGTTCAAATCCCGGCCCCGGCCCTCAAGGTCACGACACGACGGATTGCTATTGAGCCGATTGCTGTTTTCGGCTCCTTTAGCTTGATTATCGCTTCTGCGCGACCCGCAATCTTTTTCGGTTCCTACGTGCAATTTCATTTTGCCGGATGAGGACAAGGCATTAGTTTGACGTGATTGGATGAGATCTCAGAGTTACTCCGACGGCAAACCCCTTCCTGAAGCTGGAGCGCACTCGTGGGCTGCTTATTGCGGGCCAACGCAGACAATGAGACCGCCCACTCTCGCAAGGTGCAAGAAGTCGGTAGCACACCAATGTTCATACAAGAATAGCACCAAAGCATCTTGAACCATTAAATACGACGTTTCCCTCTTACGTACACCTTGGAGAGGTTTGAGATCTCAAAGCATTGCGCAAAGCGCGACGTGGTCCGACCCGTCGTACAGCTGAGAGGTTTCAAACTTCTCTAATTACACTCAAGCGTAGCAAGAAGATGTTCAATCTGGCTTTTCTTGGTCGCTTGGATTACTTGCCAGTCAACTAGATGCTTGCGGCGTGTCTGTCTCTGACGATATTCGCAAGTGCCAAGCCGTACGCACTTATGGTCACAAGGGGAACATGGAGAATCAGATTCCATAGCGTGTATCCAGGCATTAGGAAATATGACATCACGTTGAAGATTCCGATGAA
>Ga0209636_10000814_pt1 | contig 31166 bp, 27 predicted proteins | sample DeeMarSWOR152_54_FD_187464 | JGI IMG/M metagenome (GOLD analysis project Ga0209636, IMG submission 187464) | Marine sediment microbial communities from White Oak River estuary, North Carolina - WOR-1-52-54 (SPAdes) (version 2) | ecosystem: Environmental > Aquatic > Marine > Intertidal zone >...
AAATTGGAAAATGAATTGTTACACGTGTAACAGGCGCGATAACTACTTAGTGGTTCAACCATGAGTAGTAACATTTAAATTCCATGTACCCTTACGAGGGGAGAGGTGCAAAAATGAAGCATGTTATACCCTTTGCACTACTTGTGGTGGCACTGGCCTCTCTGTGCATAGGTCAGCAGGAGCAGCCACAAGGAGAACAAGAAGGATGGACAGTCCAGGATTGGAAGGATCATCTCACGTTCATCAATCCTCCTTCGGGACAGGATGCGACCAGCATGATCCCTGTATTCCGTCATGCTGACGAGTTACCTGTAGGGACCCATATAGTGTTTCAGATTGAATCTACGGGATCTATCAGAGGAGCACCTACGTCAATAGATACGACACTGGATTTAACTATTGCAGGCAGAGAAACTGTCAATGGAATAGACTGCACAGTGGTGGATATAACCATTGAGATGGAAATGGAATCGTCAGGTGAAACCTTGCCTCTCACTATCCAAGGAAAAGAATGGATAGATGTGAACGGAGTCCCTGTAAAGGTAGAAGAAGAAGTGACAATGACGATCAGTGAATTTGAGATTCCCATGTCGTTAATGGTTGAACGCACAGGAGAAGAAGTGTATCAAGGACATGAGTGCTGGGTTTTTTCAGGACCATTAACCGTGGATATCATGGGAATGACCACAGAAGGCTCAGTAACAGAATACATGGACAAGGAAAGTTCCCAGGTAATACGGGTGATCACTGAAATTGCGACAGAAACAGATGATACACAGTATATGGAGCCTCCTCCCTCTGTAGAGGAATTAGAATGGGAATTAGGAGGAAGAGAGACTGTAAAGACACCACCAGGAACGTATGACTGTCAAGTCATCTATCTAAAGGAAAACAATGAAGTAGTGGGGACTATCTGGGTAAATGAAGAAATAAGAGTTCCTGTAAAGTATGTGGCTACGTACAAGACTGAATACATGGATATGGAGGTGACCATGACGCTGGTGGAATACACCTGAGGAACGTGATTATTTCTCTTTTCTATTTATTTAACTTACTTTGTACTTTCTTGAAATATTAAAAGAAATTGTGAAGACCTGTTGAGTTACACCTGTAACAATCATGAGGGGATTGCTAAATTTCGGAGGATAAAACCTTCCTGGGTTTAAATTGTCACTTTATAGTTTAATTGAGAATGAAATGATAATTTATCTGAAATGTTACACGTGTAACACATTGACATCCAAAGACGCGACAACCCTTCTGTGAGAGAACCTTTTTAAATTGCACAATAGAAGGAAAAAAGAGGCGTGAAAATGAAGAATACTGCAACCCTGGCCATACTCATTGTGGTCATTGTGGCACTGACTCTTTCCTGCATTGGTCAGAAAGAATTGACTGTTGAGGAGTGGAAGGGCTATTTAACTTTCATGAACCCACGCATAGACCAGAGCGCTGTTAACATGGTTGTAGAGCTGCCGAATGTTGAAAACCTGCCCACAGGGACCCACGCGGTGTTTGAGATTGAATGTGAGGGATCGCTTGAAAAGCTGGATATGCCTTCGAGTATGATAATGGAGTTTACTATTACAGGAAAGGAGATCATTAATGGAATAGAGTGTACAGTGGTGAATGTTGCCATGGAGATGGAAGGGTTTGCTGAATCTGTATTTCTAACTTTTGAAGGCAGAGAATGGGTGGATAAGACTGGAGCTCCAGTAAGAGTGGAAGGAACAGCTACAGGGAAATCTGGTGAGTTTACAGTGCCTATGACATATACTGTGGAACGGACTGGTGAGGAAGCATACCATGGGCATGAGTGCTGGATTTTCTCAATAACTCAGAAGATGCAGATGGGTCAGTCTGCAGAGGAGGTTAAAATAGTACGATACATGGATAAGGAAAGCTATGTAGTGGTGCGGGTGATCAATGAAATATGGGGAGAGAAGGTTGATACAGGGTATATAGAGCCTTTAATTTCTACTGGAGAACTGGAATGGGTTTTAAAAGGGAGAGAGAAAATAACAACGAATTTGGGAACATATGATTGTCAATTAATATATTTAATGGAAAACGATGTAGTTATTGGAACTATCTGGGCAAATGAAGAGATTAGAGCCCCTGTAAAGTACGTATTTTCGTATGAAACTGAGTATGTGGGCTTGGAGGTGACTATGATTCTTGTGGAGTACAGTTTAGGAGAATAATTCTTTTTCATTAATTCATTTTAATTCTGATTTTATTTCTATTCTTGGCACATTTCATCTCAACAGGGTTTTGGCCTTAAAAATGGGTAAGCTGAATTCTTCCAGCATTTCTGCGACAGCACTTCTTTGAGGAGTTCCTTTCCAGTCCAGAATGAAGGCGTCACATCCTCCGTTTCTGTTCACTGCTTTTGTTACGTTCTCTTTGGTTACAGGAACGTACTTAGCCAGTACATGGCCAATTGCGTGTGTTCTGAACAACATGACCCGGGTGTGTTTCTGGCAGTAGTGGCCTCCTCCGATGCCTACCGCTTTGGGAAAGGTATATTTCTGGTATTCTGTAGCCTTCATCAAAGATACTGCTACTGCTTCTCCTGCTTTTTTATTGGTCCACTGCTCCTTGTGGGAGCCAATCTCAATAAACATGGTAAGCTTCCCCGTTAAGGGCCCGTGGTGTGTGGCTTCCATGGACACTTCAAAATCTAAATTCAACTCATTTTTCTGGGTTTGTAACTCTTTTAAAGCTAATTTCTGGGCAGTCGGATTGGAAAAACAGATTTCTTCTGGGGAGCCTCCAAAATCTGCAGCACCAAAATTCCCTGGAGTGTGAGCAGTTAAGGAGGGCACTCCCGCTTCAGAGGAGTGTCTGGAAGCAAAGATGATAAAATCTATTTCTCTGTCAAATTCTTTTTCTACAAATTCTGCGTAGACGGAATCTTTCTCGATAAAAGCTAAGAAACAATCTTTGCAGATGTAGTGGTTTTCTTGAATTTTTTCAAAGTCAAAGAGTTCTGTAAGGTGGTGGGCAATGTTCATGCCCGCAAGATCCTGTTTTGAGGCGAGGATCAGATTCATGGAATGGTTTTGTTGCAGAGTATTTAACAATTCTGGTTTCCAAATCGGTTGGTGGTTCTCTCAGGTTGTTACACGTGTAACAAATTTTCCCTTTTTAGATTTTGTAAGATTGTAGATATTTCAAAGAGGTATAAGATTTCTGAACCAAGAGTCCTTAGCAGTCTATAAAGAGAGGTACCTGAATGAAAAGAACCTGAATAGATACAGATGAGCAATCCTCTTAAATGGAGAGGAGAATCAGGTGCATGCCAGAGCTTCCAGATCTGGAGATTGTAAAAGAAAGGCTCCACGTACTGATTGGAGATTCCATTGTATCAGTAAAAATTTTCTTTCCTTTGACTTTCCGTGTAATGATAGAGGGGACCCCAGAGAAGGTACTCTCTGGCTGCAAAGTACAACACATTAAAAGGAGAGGGAAGTTCTTAATTTTTCATCTGGATAGTCTTTACCTGGTCTTCAACATGATGCTCACAGGGAGGCTCCGCCTCACAGAAAAGGGGAACCGTAACACTGCAGTAAAAATAGAGTTTGCTTCTGGTAAAGAATTGAAGTTTGTAGATTTTAAGAAAATGGGAAAGATATACGTAACAGATGACCTTGAAAAGGTTCCACAGTACCCAGAATTGGGAGTTGAACCATTATCAGAAGAATTTACACGGGACGTATTTTCGAACCTTTTGAAAGATTCGCGAGAGATCAAAATAGTTCTGACAGATCAGAAAAAGATTGCTGGAATTGGGAATGCATACTCAGATGAAATTCTGTTTCACGCAAAACTGAGCCCTCGAAGACCAGCTAATTCTCTAAAAGAGGAAGAAATCACTTTTTTATACGATTCGATCCAGTATATCCTTGGAAATGCTCTCTGCGAAATTGAGAAGAGGTTAACCAATACTTCTGAAGAGATACGTGATTTCTTTTCTGTACACGGAAAGAAAGGTGAGCCCTGCCCAGTGTGCGGATCAGTCATACGGGAGATAGAAGTTGCTCAAAGAGTTACTCACGTGTGTCCCCAGTGCCAGAACGTGAAGTTTCCCTTGTAGTCCATTCCTTGGCTCTGTTAAAGGGTTCAACTATAGGAACATTTCCGCGGGATATTACTTGTTACACGTGTAACAGGGACCCTGCGGCTATCATCAGAACGTGAATAATTGCCAATAGAAAACTTACAATGGTGTATTACTGATAACCTCTCATCAATAGAGAAGTTGCACATTCAGTAGTAGATATTTTGAAAAAAAGAAAAATTATAGATTTTTAAGAGTTTCCTCAAAGACGTCCAGAGCAAACCCAGCCTGTTCTTCAGTGACAATTAATGGAGGGATAAACCTGATTGCATTCTTCCCACAGGGCAGGATTAAAACTCCATTTCTCCATGCATCCCACATGACCTTTTCTACTTCCTTCTTGGCAGGTTCCTTAGTTTTCCTATCTTTCACGAATTCAGCAGCTACCATCAATCCTTTTCCTCTCACATCTCCGATTATCTCGTATGTCTCCTGCAACTCTGCCAATCTGTCCAGCATGAATTTCCCAACTTTTGCTGCATTCTCTACTAACCCACCCTGTAAAAGCTCAATAGTGGCCAAGGATGCAGCACAGGATACAGGGTTTCCTCCAAACGTGGACGCATGTGCACCTGGAGGCCAGGACATAATCTCAGAAGATGCCACACACGCACCGAGAGGCATACCTGAAGCAATTCCCTTAGCCATGCAGACAATATCAGGTGTAACACCAAAGTGTTCAATCGCAAACATCTTTCCTGTTCTCCCGAATCCAGCCTGTACTTCATCGTCCACCAACAAAATATTGTGCTCTTCACACAGTTTCTTCAGCTTTTTAAAGTATTCAGGTGGAGGAATAATGTACCCGCCTTCCCCCTGGATGGGTTCCGCAAATAGAGCTGCCACATCAGAAGGGGGAGCCAATTTCTCCAGGTAGTACTCAATGTACTGGACACATTCAAAGTTGCACTCACCGTATACCTGACCGAATTTGCACCTGTAACAGTACGCATAAGGCACGTGAATGACCTCCGGCACAAAGGGGGCAAACCGCTCCTTCTGTGTTGCCTTGGAAGCAGTCAACGATAAAGCTCCCATAGTCCTCCCATGGAAGGCCCCTAAAAAGGCAAACATCTTCACTCTTTTAGTATACCACCGGGCCAGCTTTAACCCGCACTCCACTGATTCTGCCCCAGAATTGCAGAAAAACACCTTCTTATCAAAGTCACCCGGGGTGATCTCCGCCAACTTCTGGGCTAATTCCACCTGCTCTGTGTAGTAAAAGTCAGTCCCAGACATGTGGACTAGCTTGTCTGCCTGCTTCTTTATGGCTTCTGCCACTTTCGGATGGGAGTGACCAGTAGCACACACTGCAATGCCTGCAGCAAAGTCATAAAACGTATTCCCGTCCACATCTTCTATAATCATCCCTCTGCCAGATTTGGCCACCAGGGGGTACCCTCTCGTGTAAGAAGGTGATATGTATTTTTCATCCCTCTGCAAAATTTTCTGTGCTTGAGGTCCTGGAAGTTCTGTCTTGATCTGTGGTTTCTCCATGTAATCACCAGATACAAATCAAGCTTATCCTATATAAATGTTACCATAACTTTATTAAGTATGAAGAAAACCTTGAATTAATCAAGCAGATCATAGGTTTTGCTTGACATTCAAAGAGGTGATACAATGGACGAATTGGATCGAAACCTGCTCCAACACCTGAAAGATCAAGGGAGAATATCCTTCAGGGAGCTGGCCCACCAATTTGATGTGACCTCCCAGACCATCAGTGACCGCATCACAAAGATGACAGAAAAAGGAATCATCAAAGGGTTCACCGTCATCATAGATCAAGCCAAGGTGGGATATCCCATAACCTTCATTGTGGAATTAGATGTAGATTTAACCAAGATGAAAGAAATCCAGAAAGAATTAACTGGATACCCCGAGTTGTATCAGGTGCACGTGGTGACAGGAGATCACGACATACTCGTTCTGGGTGTGGCCAGGGATATTACTCATCTTTACGAGATTATAGAAGAAAAAATCAGTAATATTGAAGGTATTAAGGCAACAAAAACATCATTATCTTTAAAATCTGTCAAGGATACCCCAAAGTGCATTATCTAACTCATTAGAAAATAGATTGCCACAGATGATAAACATCCTGATACAGTGGCCCATAAATTGGTCTGATTATTCCCCCACCAGCTCAAATGGGTTTCACAAGTAGCTCCCAGTACAGAATCTATGTTAGCCCCTATGAATCCTGCTGCAGCTATTGCCAAAAAGAGGTTAATCCCTGAAAAACTGCCGCTCTGCATACCAAGGACCCATGCTAACAATCCAATGACACCTGCAATACCTAATTCTGCTACCTCTCCTAATACGGTAATCCCGCCTTCAGTTCCTGGTTCTACTGTCTCAAAGGTGGTAATTAACACTGGGGGTATCTTCGATAACCTGCCGATTTCTCCTCCTGCAGTGTCTGCTGTTGCGCAGGCCATGGCACCCAGAAATCCTGCCAAAAAATACCCACCTCCATACACTCCTTCTAAGACTGCACAGATCATGGCTATTATCCCATTTCCGAACACATTCCCGTACCCTCGAGCACCTCTTTTAGCTTCTGCCACCCCTCTCCTCTTTTTTTGTTCGTACTTGTATTTGGTGGCAGCCCCCGCTAACACGAAAAAGGTCAAAGAAATCACAAAGTACTCCCAGCCTGCACACACCCATACTGTAAATCCAATGATAAATCCTGACCACAATCCTGAGCCGCGAACGATCTTTGTTTTGTAGGCCAGGACTCCTATCATGCACAAAATAACAACAGGAATCACTATTTCGTTGATTGACGATATCATTTTTACCACTGTCGATTTTTTTAGGGAGTATTTAAGAGTTTCGCAGGCAGAGGTTGTTACTCATCAGGGGTTCCCACTTTTGTTACACGTGTAACATCATTGTTTTGCTATTTCGCAAAATCTTTGATAATTAAGAATGGAGGATGTGTACAACTTTGACAACTCTCTGATGTCACAGTTCATTCTTCCCAGTAATATGTATGGTTACAACAGCTGTCCCCCTGCATCAAGGTTTTTGTGCGTCCCATTTTAATTCGAGGATGGAATGCTTGGGCCATAGGAAAGTCTGGATGACAAACCACAACATACCCAATATCTGCAGCATTCATTTCTCTGAATATCTTTGCCCACAAACATTCAGTTACATGAAGTTTCAACATTTTTGGTGTTTCCTCTTTTATCTCTACAGTTAAAGCATGTGAAAACAAGGGATCTTTGAGACTATTCTTATAGGACACAACAAAATCTTGGAAGTTCTTGATAGGCTCTTTTTCTGTCATGTGCCTTACCATTTGAACTCCCATTCTATCAAACATATTTCCGATTATTTCGAATGTTTTCTGCCTTCCCAGGACACGCTCGAACTGTCTCGCTAACTGCACTGTGTCACTGTAGCGTATACGAAATAATTGTTCATAGGTTTCTTCCCTTTTTTCTTTGAATTTATGTGGAGTTTTCTCAGTCATGTTCTCCCTCCTGTGTAGACAATATTTTAACTTCTAAAGACATATATATTTTTCGGAGTAGTGTCTTGATGCAAAAACCTAGGAATTAAGGTTCAGAAATTGTGGGACTACCTTTCAAATTCTTTTGAGACCTCCTTCAAGTATTTGATGATGAAGAGTGAAACTACCGTAAACTCAATTGTTATCCCCACAAGGGCAATTACATGTGCGGGGCCATCTAAGAGAATGCCCATAATACCGTATCCTAGAGGGAGTATCCCCCGAGTAATGAGGCTATAAAAAGCCAAAGATTACCGGAAAGAGGGATTTCTTGATAGTTTCCAAAGAGAAAAGGAAAGGATCCGCGGTAGATTCCATTACCAAAAAGATAAAGCCTGTTGAGGACAAGGTAATTGATGAAGCCATAGGGCTTACAGAGTTAGGTAAAGGATTTGAAAGCCGTGAATTTGACAGGAAAAATCAGATTGCTTTCAGATAGGTAGGTTTGGCACTCTTTATGGTTATTTTCTTGAATTCTCCCAGTTCACCTGTGCAGATGACAGGTTTATAGTTGAAGGTTCTCCCAATCATGGTGGACTCAACTAGTCCTTTTTCACTGATTAAGACTTCAAAGGGTTTTCCCACGTACTGGTTGTTGATCTTTAAAGATATATACATTCGCAGCTTGTGCAGTTTACGGGATCTCTCTTTTTTTATCCTGTCAGGAAACTGAGGCATTTTGGCAGCTTTAGTATTGGGTCTCGGTGAGTACCTGGTGACATTGATCTTGTCGGGCTGAATTTTTTTGACCAATTGCAAGGTGTCATTAAATTGGTCTTCTGTTTCTGTGGGAAATCCTACGATGATGTCTGTCCACAAGCAGAGGTTTGGAAATTCTTTTTTGAATGTTTGACAGATCTCCAAAAATTGATTGACTGTGTATTTTCTGCTCATTAGTTCAAGAATTTCATCATTACCAGATTGAACAGGGATGTGTAGGAATTGATAGATTTTTTCGTTGTGGTAGACGTCTAAAAGGTCATCCAAGATGTCTGAAACGTGATTTGGATTCATCATTCCGACACGGATTTTGAATTTTCCTTCAATTTGAACTAACTTTTCCAACAGGGAGGGTAATCGCTCGTTAGTATCTAAGCCGTAGCAGCCTGTATCCTGGGAAGTGATCTGGAGTTCTCTGTATCCTTGTGCAACGAAGGCTTGAGCCGTTCTTATGATAGATTCCACAGGATAACTGAATAAGTGTCCTCTAGCTATTCGAGCTGCGCAGTAAGTGCAGGCACCGAGACACCCTTCAGATATGGGGATGATCCCCTTAACATTATCACCAATGCGGGGGTAGCACAGTTTATTTTGTTTTTCTTCTTTGATTATGTTAACTTTTTGTCCTTGGGTTACTCGTTCGACAGCTTCTGGGAGATCGTACACATTGGTTCCTACGACATTGGTGTCCAATTCTGAAATTTTGGGAAGGCAGCCAGCAACGATTAAGGTTTTGCCCAAATTCTGTACTTCTTTAATCCGTTTTCTGATTTTATGTTCTGTAGGCCCTTTGACGCCGCAGGAATTGATGATAACAATGTCAGCGTTGTCAAAATTATCTGTAATCTGGTTGTGTAATAAAGCTTTGATAATTTCTGAATCTGCTTTGTTCATGGTGCATCCGTAGGTTTCTAAGTAGATTGGCATTTGATAAACAGATGTATGGGGATATAAAAAGATGGTGGGAATTCTTTCTTTTCCATGAACTATACAGGTGCTCACAAAGTATACACTCTAAGAGGTGTCTCAATGGATGTGTACCTCAGACTTCCATTCATGTGTCCATGAACATTTAAAAGACTCATGTGTAGTGTGGTTTATGGACACGTCTTTTGACCAGGTAGAACGTCAAAAAATGGAAGCCAAAGAACACAAACTGAAAGTCAGAAAGCATTTTAATGGGGTTACGTTGTCTGATGAGAAACGAACTAAACCCATTCAATGGGAAAAATACACAATAATGATTGATACTCCCTTAAAGGGGAGAATTTTGGATTTAGGATGTGGAACCGGCTTACTACAAGAATTTCTTCAACAAAAGATTTATGGAGTAGATATTTCCTTTCACATGTTAAAAAGATCTAGAACTAAAGAGTCTGTTATACAGGCAGATATAGATTTTTTGCCATTTCGTGATTCAGTTTTTGATGCTGTTTTATCTTTTACCTCTTTGCAGTGCTTGCCTTCTTTAGATTACATATTTGAAGAGGTGCGGCGAGTTCTCAAGAGAGGTCATCCCTTTATATTTACTATTTTGAAAAAGTGGAGTTCTCCTTTGCTGTATGAGAAGGTGAAGCCTTGCTTTGGAATCGAAACAGTAAGAGAATGTGGGGAAGACATTGGATTCATATGCCGATAATGGAAAGTTGGCCCAATAATACCAATTCCGTAATCTGTCTTAGCCTGATTTCTAGGTAAGAAACCTGGCGATAAGATCTGGGATGAAGCACCTTTCAATTCGCTTTTCGATCTGGCTTCTCGCAAGCATTAACCTTTTTCTCTATTTCTGGTTTATTTTTGTCTCAATTCACTTTTTATCATCTCTTTCAATTCTTCTGCTTTCTTTGGTATCTTGACTTCAAAGTAAGATTCTAGAAATCTCCTTGAAAGCTCAAGGGTTTTTTTGGCAATACCTATTCCTTTCATAGCATCTTCGGTCTTATATCCATATTCTATCACTCCTTTTCCCAATTCAGGTCTTAGTACCATCTTTTTCTTATCAATCAATTCTGATATTCTCTCTTTTTCTTCATATAGTTCTTCTCCATAGACAACTCTGCCAAATTTGAGAGCGTAAATATCTATAGAGCAAAAGGAATCGATCCCTTCTTTTACCTGTGAAAGAGTTCTAAAAATAACATCAACACTAAAGTCTAACTTTTTGTAAATTTCAAACTTTTCATTCCATCCGAATTCTCTTTTCGTTACAATATAAAAATCATAGTCAGACCATATATCATCTGTTCCAGTGGACTTTGAACCAAAAAGGATTATTGATTGGATGTTGGATGTCAGATGTGTATTTCTCAAAGAGATGATATTCCCTCTATTCTTGGAAGGTTAGATATTCTGAATAGATTTAATATTCATTTTTGCGATAGTAGGGTTTGTTTTGAGGGGAGAATTTGATAGATTAAGCATAGAGCTGGGATAAGGCTTAAGGACAGAATAAACAGGTACAAAGTAGAACACATTTGGTTTTCCGAACGGCATAAGATAAGATGTTACACGTGTAACAACGTGAGGATCACGAACAGCTAACCCTCTGCTGCAAAGATTTTTAACTGGTCATCACACATATCAATAGACCATGACTGCAACCAAGACACTGAAAATAACAGAAATGAAACCAGTACCAATTGTCAAAGATTTTGGTACATTCGCCCATTACATAAAAGAGCATAACCCCTCTTTAGTGAGAAAAGGCCACTTTTTAACCAAAAAGACCCTTTATGAAATCAACCAATTAATGAGTAATCCTATTCCAGAGAATGTACTTGAAACTCCTGGGTTCTTTTATCCTGTTCTCACCCTCTTCTATCACGTGGCCCTCCGGGGTAGTCTCTTCATCAAGACTCGGAAGCTGCAACTTCAACACACAGAAAGGTTCGCTCTTTATAACCAATTGACCCCTACCGAGAAATACTTTTTTATGCTGGAAACCTTCTGGGTCGATACAAACTGGCTTGAATTGTTGAAAAAACGTTCTATCCTGATGACGATGCCAGAATTACAACAAGTTATAGGTTATTTATCCAGAACACCGCCAGGGAAGGTCCTTCCTATGAGAGAATTTATAATCTGTTGGAAAAATGTGTGGAACATAGATGACCTTTTGCAGTATCTCTCACCCTTTGGTCTTCTTAAGATTATCTCTGATAAAGGAGAAATTGAAAGATGGCCCACTTATGAAGCTTCAGTAACTGTGACTGATCTAGGAAAGATTTTTTTCCCTATTCTTTACCATGAACGGAATATAACCCAATGGAATATCCCGTATATCCGAGAAAAGACAGGAAAATTCATCGTTCTTCCAGGATTAAGAAAGAAGAAAAAAAATGTAAGGTACGAACCGTTTTTCGCCCCTTTTCAACCATTCTTCAAAGGAGAACTTCAGAGAACATTACCCAGAAGAGAATACACAATGGGCACTTTTATCTTTAAGGTCTCTTTGAGCAGGAGTTGCTGGCGTACTATTACGGTATTCAGTGAGCACTCTCTTGAAGATGTCCATGAAGCTATCCAGGATGCTTTTGACTTTGACAGCGACCATTTATACGCCTTTTTCATGGATGGGATACCCTGGTCAGGGGACTATATTTACGCACCAGGAGACACTGAAGGCCCTTTTTCAGACCAGGTTCGCATTGGTAACCTGGGATTACATGTTGGTCAGCGATTTCTGTATGTATTTGATTTTGGTTCAGAGTGGCATTTCAAGGTGGAGGTATTGGATATTACAAGTGAGCCAGGGCCACCTTCTCCTGTTGTTACCGAAAAGAAGGGAAAATCTCCTGAGCAGTATCATTATCCTGATGACTGTGAACATTAAAGACTGTTTTTCAAAACAGTAAAAATAGAAAGCAACTTGTTACACGTGTAACAAAATGAGACGAATATCAGCCGATTTGACAATCCCTGGTGGAAAACCTTTATATATTCCAGCCGTTGAGATACCTGGATGTGTAAAAATGGATAAAAAAAGATTCCAAAAGTGGACTGAACGCGAATACAGTACAAACCAGCGTATCATCGCCCTCATTCTTGAAGGAATACTGTTCTTGATTATCATCCCGTTACTCCTTGTGGTGGCATCATCTTACATTGACCACTGGCTGCAGATACCTCGATTTGAGCATGGTTTAGTAGCCTCTATTGGTCTATTACTGATGGTGCCAGGCCTATTATTTGCTCTGTGGTCAATCCATGTTCAGTTCACCCTGGGAAAAGGAACTCCAGCCCCCTTCATGGCAACCCAAACCCTGGTGGTGCAAGGACCCTACACATACTGCCGCAACCCCATGACCTTCGGGACCATTCTCCTTTATTTGGGAATGAGCATCTGGATTGGCTCCTTCTCTGCAATTGGATTAACACTACTCTTTACAGGGTTACTCATCATATACATTAGAGCAATCGAAGAAAAAGAACTCGAAACGCGATTTGGGCCAGCATACACAGAGTACAAACGGAATACACCATTTCTGATACCTCGTAGCCCGCATTGATAAAAATGAGGGATAGATTAATTGTGGAAGTTCCCATTATTACTTTTACACTTCTGTAAATCAATTCAACCCACAAAGATATCATCCCAGTAAACTTTTGCTTTTATAACATCTAAAGGAACACTATCATATCTGACCTCAAGATATATTCCAATCCTCTTAAACGAAGGAATCTCTCCCCACATATTAATAAGGTCTTCTTTCAGGTTCCTCTCAAAGTAAATCCATTTTCCTGTTTCTGGTTCTTCTCGTGTGACAAAAATGAATTTAGCGTTTTCAATGGCAAAGGGTCTTTTCGATATTCCTGCCAGTATATACCTCAACTGTGTTGAAGGAGAGTTATAGTCTTCTTCCTGAAAGAATATGACCACCACTTGAATGTACATGGTCTCTGAAGTCTTTTCCCAGGTTTTCACGTAATAGTAGCCAGAAACTTTTTCAGGGACATCACTGGTGACAATTTCCTGGACAACTCCCACCACCAGCGTTCCCTGTGGTTGTGGAGAGGCCTCAAGAAACGTTAAACAACTCTTACCCCCTGTTCGTGCTGTTTGGTCACTTATGTGAAAGCCCTGCCAGTACACTGATGTTTTTATCCAGAACCAGGGTTCCTCCCCCTCTTCAAAGGATGGATTCTCCAAAAGGTTGGTTTCAGGTCTTTGGCATCCCAGGAATAAGACCATCAACAAGAGGGCTAATACTCTCTTCATGAGCATTCTTCATCAGCAATCACTTAAGCTTTTGGTTAAGTCGGTATGGCCAACACGGGATTCCATTTTGTTACACGTGTAACAATCTGATCAGGTGATAACCCAGAAAAGTGTATTAATATCTTTAAACGTACGGGGATTTTGAGATGGAATCCATGTGCACGTCAGAACCCGAAAAGTGACAGTAATTTCAGACTTCTTCATAGAATAAATGAGTAAAAAATGATGCACTTCACTTAAATCTCCTTTCTATGCCTGTCTTATCAAAATCTGTGTCATTACTGTAGATCACGTCTGCATTCATCCTTTTGGCAGCAGTGTAGTGAAGACTATCTTCTAAAGTAAGACCGAATTCTTCTTTGTAGGCTACTGCATACATGTAGTCCTCAAACGTTAAAGGAACTATTTTTAAATCCTTAAGCTTAAAAATACTCTGCAAGAGAACTTTTTCTGAGTAATTCTCAGTTTCTCTTTCTAAGAGAATGTGCAAAAGCCACAGCGTTAAAGAGGAAGTACACACCTTTTCTCCCCGCTGTATTCTTTGTACAATATTAGTGGCAGTCTCTCCAAAGTCTGGATGATCTGTTAACCAATACACGAGAACGTTGACATCAATGTAGTTCATCTTTGACAAGCTCCCTGGTGTATTGTTCTATCTTCTCGTCTATATTGTCAATAGGTTCTTTGGCTTTGAAAATTCCTCTGCCCTCTTGTGCAATGTCTACCGGTTCAAACACGAATGTTCCTTTCTCTTCTTTTACCATAAAGACTCTTTCTTTCATTTTCTCTCTTAATTCCTTGGGGAGGTATATCCTTCCCTGCTCATCCATTTTCACAATTTTCTCCATGATATCACTTATGGTATTTCATAATCTTTTCCATTTAAATACTTTTTGGTATACAAGAAACTTTTCCAATCAGATGGTCAAAGAATGTTAAAACCCTATTGAGCCACCACAGTTATTAAGAGGTGACCTTATTATAACTATGCCGAAAAATCGGAATGAACGATTTATGACACGGCGAGAATTTCAAAATCTGATGTTTTCTATTGTCATAGCCTTGTGTTCCATATCCACCGCAAACAGAAAGCAGGTTTATGAAGAGTTAGGTTGTATTTTCGCGACATGTTACACGTGTAACATCACCGCATCATCTTCCTAGCAAAGACTACAACAAACAACAAATAAGGCAATCAAAAAAGCTGTCATTTGACCTCTTGGAAAAAAGGAATGCCATGTTTTACGATCTTTTTTGATCGTGTAACAAAATCGAGAGAAACACTAAGGATTTGACAACCCCCTTGATAGAGACAAGGTTAACCATCAATAAAATCTAGTTATGGGACAGCCTCGAAAGTTTTAAAAACTGAGTTATTCCATACAGGGTATGAGGAGAATGACACAAACAAAGAAATGGATAATAGTATCGATAATCTTCATGGCCGTACTGGTGAATCGTGTTCTTGGTGCTTCTGTTATGTCAGAGTTTCCCATATGTACTGGAAATGGTCAGTTTTGTCCTGCAATCCATGGCAATGTTGTCGTATGGTACGATGGTAGGAATGGCAATTCGGATCTAACCACTACTGGACCAAAATCCTGCACAATTCTCACTGCTTCTTGTGGTGATACGGTTCTATTTGGTTATAATTTGGATCATCCAAATCTTCAAAGTTACATATGGTTTCTGCCCTCATCGACCGAGAAGTATGGAGGAGTGCTCGTTGGTTATTATGCTGAAATAAATGGCAACCCCAAGATAGGATATGAAGGTGGCGTGAATGATCAAGGGTTGGCTTTTGACACAAATGGTCTGCCAGATGCTGTAATGAACCCCCATCCTAAAAAACCATCCTCATGGGCTACTGATAATTTTTGGACTAAAATATTAAGGGAATGTTCTAGTGTAACTGAAGCCATAAATATTGCCAAAAACTTCAATTTTGGGAATATGATGGATTTTCAAGTCCATGTGGCTGATTCTACAGGCGATGCAGTAATCATCAGTCCAGGACCAGATGGTGAATTAGCTTTCACAAGAAAGGAGGAGGGAAATGATTTTCTAGTTTCAACAAATTTCAACCCTGCAAATCTGGAAAACTCGTGGGACTATCCTTGTTGGCGATATGATACAGCAACAGCGATGTTAAAGAGAATTGAAGATGAAGGTGATCTAACTGTGGATTATTTCAAATCAATCCTGGATGCTGTTCACCAGGAAGGAGCTACTTATAATACTGTTTGTTCCTACATCTGCGATCTGAAGGGCGGTGCTATGTATCTTTATTATTTCCACCAGTTCGAGGATGTAGTAGAATTCAATCTAACAGAGGAATTAGCTAAAGGAGAGCGCGTCATTCAAATTAGCGATCTTTTCTCTCAAGAGACAAGGGATCGTGCCCTAGATGAATTGGAAGCACACACAAGGGAGCACCCAATAAGAAGTATTATTGTTATTGCTGCAATTCTTTTCTGTGTCAGCAGTCTCGTAATATTTGTCTACAAAAAAATCAGGAAAGACACAGCAAAATGAAAGGAAATATTGAATAATGTCATATAACTTCTATTATGCAGCAGCAGTGTGTCCTAAAATCAGAGGCTAACTGCCCTACCTCAAAACGAAGAATAATCTTTTAATAATTGCAGCAATCCGTTCAGTTGACTGTGAAAAGATATCTTTATCTATGATAACTATTCTGATAGTATTTAGGTTTCGGTTAAGGAGTGCACCCCTTGAATGCCAAGCTTCTCAGAGATCCGGTAGTTCTTTTCTCTAACGCAAATTGCTCATATTAAGAGGACAAATTGGCAGTTAGAAAAATCTGTTACACGTGTAACAAAAGTGGTTAAGCTTACTATCAGTATTGAGAAGTTTATACCGTCTTGGCGTTGTTGTACAGAAGATTTATACGAGAAGTATATCAATACAATCAGCAGAAGATATATGGTGAAGAGATGAAGATCGAGCGTCATCATGTCAGGGTGTTTTCAATAATAGTGGTGTGGCTAACCTTTGCCACGCTGCTTAGTTACCTACTTGCATTGATTCTGAAAGTCAATTTTCCCCTCGTCTCCTCCATCTTTCTCTTTCCAGTAGACCTCATTCCCTTTTCCTACAATCTAAGCGGTCTATTTGTGATCGGGTTCGGTCTGCTATGGAATGCCTATGCCAACTACACGTTCCTCTTTGTTGGTAAGATTGGCCTCAGAGACAGGGAACCTTTCCACACACCGTCTACACTCGTTGTCGATGGTCCGTACAGATTCAGTCGGAATCCAGTATACCTGTCAGCGCTCATTATGATTTTCGGGCTTGCCATTATCTTGAGCAGTCTGTTGCTCATCATACTACTTGCTGTTGTCTATGGAATATTCCAGTTTTCACTCATTCGTTGGGAAGAGCGGAGACTCGAAGAGGCTTTTGGAATCGACTATCTGGAGTACAAGAAGCACGTTAGACGATGGTTATAAATAAACCTGCTAAAAGTGCGCGTCTCCCAACATCCCCAAATAGCAATACCGATTTTCCTGCCGTTGCACTGAATCCGTTCTTGACTGCAGCCTTACATATCTCTGCAACTGTACCCAATATTGCCACTGCAGAGTCTTCATCAAATTTAAACACAGCCGTTTCACCCGCCCTTGTAATATGATTAAATACCCTGTCCGCAATTTTATCACCCTCTTCTTCAGTGAGTTTCTTAGATTTATCTCTAGGTTCATATATTTCCCCCATCTTATTTCTTATTGTTTCCATACCAGTTCTTGTTGCTTCCAAGTCGTACTTCGCAATTGAGCTTATCACGATTATTTCATTCATTGACACAGAAGGATCGAACTCTCTACAGAATCCTTGGCAGTCTCTGTAACCGAAACCCTTAAGAGAATGCATGACTCTTCTTGAGAGAGGGCAACTCGTAAGAGCTGCTTAAAAGTAACCAGAGAGGTGTATATATGGATGTTGAAGAAATTAAAAGTATAAGGAGTGCAATACGAGAAAAAAAGTTTCGATGGTCAGCAGGCCGGACTTCTTTGTCAGAGCTGAAACGTGAAGAACGAAAGGAGTACTGGGGCCTCATTTTAGACGAAGACGAAATAAGGAAGGCAAGAGCCAGATCGATTGAAGAAGATGCATTAGCTGCAAGTGAGGGGATCACCTATGTCTACCCAGATGAGTGGGACTGGAGATATGTGCGCGGGAGAGACTGGACCACACCAGTGAAGAACCAGGGGTTGTGCCGTTCATGTGTCGCGTTCGCGACTGTGGCTGTCATTGAATCTAACTATGAAATCTCCAAAAGAAAACCATACTTGAATCCAGACCTGTCCGAGGCAGACCTCTTCTTCTGCGGTGGCGGCAAACGTTGTGGAAGAGGATGGAGATTTAAACCCGCACTCAACTATGCAAAAGAAAAGGGCATACTTTACGAGAAGTATTTCCCCTATAAGCCGACAAACCAGCCGTGTAACCCCTGTGAGGACAGAGACAAAAAGGTGGTAAAGATTAAAGACTGGGGAGAACTCTCTAGTGAATCTCAGGCGAAGGAGTGGATTCATCAAGAAGGTCCTGTAATAACGGGAATGGAAGTGTATGAAGACTTTGTTTACTATCGCGGAGGTATTTACGAGCACGTTTACGGAGAGAGGGATGGGCTGCACGCTATTGCTGTCGTGGGTTATAACGATCGGAAGCGGTACTGGATCTGCAAAAATAGTGCGGGAGAAAGCTGGGGACAGCGGGGATGGTTTAGAATCCGCTATGGTGAGTGCGGAATCGGGGAAATCTATTCTTTCTTCACAGTAATGTTCTAGGCCGACCATGACAGTAAATTCTGTACATACACTGCAACGGAAAGACTTATAAGTGAGGCTGCGGTTACAGACAGAAGCTGCAGTTCGTCCTGAATAGGACATCAACGACAGTCAAACCCTTTTCTCATTTGAGGAGGTATACAATGACAAAAGAAGTGAAAGTAAACCAAAAATTCACCCTGTCTGTAGAAGCAAATCCCACCACTGGCTACACCTGGGAAGTACACGTTGATGAGACCATGCTCCAATTAGCAGAAAAACAGTTCGACCTCTATTCCACTGAAACTATAGGAGGCGGAGGTACAGAAACATTTACCTTTATTCCACTCAAAACGGGAGAAACACACGTAACAATGCAGTACAAAAGGCCGTGGGAAGAAGAAGCTGTAGAAGAAAAACAGATCCAGGTCGTAATAACTGAATAATGGACTTTTTCTACGGTCATGATAGAAACATGACAAAAGAAGATGGATATGTACAGGGATCGTGTACGTAGTCTGCTTCCTTAACAGGTACATGAGTAATTTAAGTGACAGTGGTACCGTTGTAAGGACGTTTATCCTCAACAACCCGTTAAACCCTATTCTTTTCAATTGCAAAAGAGTTATAAGACAAAAAAACAAATATATTCGAATAGGTCGACTATCCGAGCTAGATGGAAGATGAATCCTGAATCATTTCTTCACTTCAAGCAGTGTGATAACTGAGAAGATCAAAGATATCATGATGAACACAAAGACAGCCCCGAAGAGAAATACTAGCGAAATGACAATATCCTTCGATGCTGGACTTATCCTCAGGAATACAGGCGAAACTATGTAGCCCAGAAAGAAGAAAACAATCAGGTAGACCGAGTAATTCCATTTCTCACCCACTTCACCTCCCACGATTGATCTTTTCAGCTTGAATGCTTTAACCACATTTACAGCCATAACCACAATTGCCACAAAACTTATGATATAGTACAAAGCGGTCAAATTCATGTTGTCACCTCCTCAATAGTTTCTTTCAATTTTTCAGAGAGTTTTATTGCCTTTTTCTTTGAAAGGAATAAATATGTTAATTTTTCTATTTCTTCCACCGTTTTCAGCAGTTCTTTTCTGGAAGTTCCCGAATCTTCCAGTATCTTTTCTATTTTTTCCACAGGTTCTCCCAATACTTCTCTTGTCACTTTCTTTAACGTGGCTACAACGTCAGGTTTTCTTCCCTCTTTGTACACGCTCACTGCCATAGCATCGTGTAAATTGAGAAACCTTTCCAGACAGTCAGTACTATCTACTACTTTTTTCATTCTCTTGCAGATACAATGTACAGGGAACCCATTCTCCAGCTGTATGAAGCAGTGCTCCATCTCAGAATGTATGGCGACGACACCTGTGAAGTCATCTTTTTCAAGAGATAGTAATAACTGCTTGATATCCACATATTGTGAGCTCATATTCTCAAATACAGGATCGCTGTTTATTATTCTGCATATTATGGATAAGATTTCCTTTTCAAGCCTGTAAAATCCAACATTTGCTTTCATTTTTTCCAGGTTCTTCAGAATTTCAGGTTTACTTATGGGGAATGCTCTCCCCCCCTTGATCTTTATGCATTGATGGATTTCACCTTCATTCAAAAGAATTGCAACAGAGAAATCTGGAAAATTAAATTCTATGAATCCAGTTACAGACTCTTGGTGAGCCTTTTTGAGTAACTCGTCAATTTTCAGTACATCTGATTTCAAATCAGTCCAGATAGGATCATCCTTGAGTAGCATATTTGTCACCGTTATTGGTTGGAGGGGTGCCGAAGTAGTGAGGAATTCCTGTGAAAGCAGTCTGTTTTTGGTTGATATATGGACAGATTGATTGACAGGTGCGCTGGTTGTTTTCGAAATGTTAACAGTTATTCATCTTTATTTCTTCAATCTAATAACATTTCCCTTTCTTGCTCCGAAGTTTATAAAGGTTCTTATTTGTTTGTTGGGGTTGTCAGATCGTTAGTGCTTCTCTCAACTTGTTACACGTGTAACAATGCATTTTATTGTTCTTTCTTGTATTTTATACCAATCCACACAGGAGAAGCTGAGGCAGTTTCAATGGCAGCATCTGCGCCGTTGAAAAGAGACCAGTCCTCTTATGTTGGGGTGTTGCTTAGACAAGTTTGTCCCAAAGCCCCTTAACACATTGCTCTAAAACTAGTAGAGACGATATGAAAAGCCATTTGCCATGGAAGTGTTGTATTAGCCTGATTATATCTTTACTCTAGAGGTTACTGAAGAGGCGTCACGTAGGAATTACCAGTTGATTATGAGCTGTAATAAACTAAAAGAAAAAAAAGAGAATTATATCTGTGGGGCATCCCTGCCTTCATACTCGAATTTGAACCCAGTATCTTTGTCAGGCGGATTCTCCTTCAGTACAATACTAGAAGCCACCAGCCTTTGGACCTGGTTGGTACCTTCGTATATCTGGAGTAATTTTGCATCCCGCATCAACTTCTCAGCAGGATACTCCTGCATGTATCCGTATCCGCCCATGATCTGCACGCAATCTACAGCATTCTGCATGGCTACGTCTGAGGCGAAATATTTGGCACAGGCAGATTCTTTGGAGTTTCGTATGTTGTTATCTGCTAACCACGCTGCATACCTGGTTAACCACCGCGCTGCTTCTGTCCTGCACTCCATGTCTGCCAGCATGAACGAGATGCCCTGGTTTCTCCCAATGGGCTTTCCAAACTGGTGGCGTATATTGGCGAATTTGGCAGCTTCGTCCACACACCGTTGGGCCACGCCTGTGGCAATGGCTGCAATGCCTGCCCTGGTCTTATCCAAGGTTATCATAGCAATCTTGAATCCATCGCCTACGCTCCCAATCAGAGTATCTTCAGGGATTCTGACATCTGTGTAATGAACTTCTGATTGAACTGAATTTTTCTGGCCCACCTTGTTCTCGATGTACCCAATTTCTACACCATCTAAGTCTGCAGGTACCATGAAGCATGCCAATCCCTTGTATCCCTTGGAAGGATCTGTGGTGGCAAACACGGAATGTAACGAAGCCACAGGAGCGTTAGTGATGAAACATTTTGATCCATTGATCACCCATTCTGATCCGTTTTTTACTGCTGTGGTTTTGACAGACGCTGCATCAGAACCAGATTCCCTTTCCGTTAGACAAAATGCGCCAAATTTTACTGTATTACCTGTCACTAATGGTGTGATATACTTTCTCAACTGTTCTTTGGTAGCACCAATTAAAATGGGAGCAAATGCCAAATTATTGCACATAATAGAGGTGGCCATACCGGCGCACCCGTAGCCCGTGGCTTCAGATACTAACGTTTCCTCAACTAATGATCGTCCAGGGCCACCTACATCTTTTGGGACATGCAAATTCATCAATCCCCATTCGTAGGCTTTTTGACAGATTTCCATAGGGAATTCATCCTTTTTCTCTGATTCAGCAGCTACAGGGGTTATGTACTTGTAGGTGAACTCCTTGGCCTTATTCTGGAGTTCCTCTTCTTGAGGTGTTAACTTGAAGTCGACCATGATAATTCCTCCTAGGCTGTGTAGGATTTTGGTATTTAAATGTTTACATATGCATAGGGCAATAAGGCTCATTGTTAGATTTTCTTCAGGTTGTTACACGTGTAACAATGCAATGGTTTTAATTGGTGTGGAGCATGATGTCAGAGAATATGACCTGAATAGTATAGAAGTTTTAAAGGACAAGAGGGGGTTGTCAAATTTCTGGGTGTTCAAATTATTGCATCTCTAAAATTGTCTATTTTTATTGAATCAATAAGATTAATGATAATTTCCCTCTTACACGTGTAACACGACAGAGAACACCCAAAGACGGGACAACCCCGATGAGAGAAAAAGCTTTAAACAATGGTATGACTGCAAATGAACGTTAGTTGCAACAAATAGAAAAGAGGAAAAAGGGGAAAAGGAAATTAGTAATCGAGCATTTCCAACAAGAGGTTAATGATCTCTTTGTATGCTTCATTTCTCCGATTGGCCCAGTAGATTGAAGGCTCGTAGTTCCCTGCACTGTAGTAATCGTCAAGGTTCTTGCAGCACAGCTCCACATACGGGAGTAACTCCTGAACTCGTGCCCATTTCTCAGGGTATACCTTGTCAAGTCCTTGTTCTAGAACCAGCTCGATCAGCTGCTGTATCAGATCTTCCAGAGCTTCACAGCATGGGACTTCTCTGCGCCATTCAATGTCTGGGTTTGCCCTTCTGATACGTTCTATGAGGTCTCTGAATTCATCATAGCATTCAAACTTTCCATGGTGGGCCAAGGGCTGCAAAGACCCGCGTCTCTGATATGGTGTGCCCAAAAAGAGCATGACACTGGCAGAATCAGAATCAGTAACTGGAAATCCGTTGGGAGGAGTTCCTTCAGCTGTAGCCACGTTGATTGCTGGAGATTCTTTCCCATTGAAGATTGCCATAAACGTTATGGTAGTACTCTCACCAACGTTTAAAGGCCCTACATTATTCCAGACGATGGTGGTCGTACCGTCTGGATTGGGTGTTACTGAGTCTTCTGGAGGGACAGCTGCATCAGCATAGGTGAATCCTACAGGAAGGTTGTCTGTGATTGTCACAGGATCTAAGGGAACTTCGCCAGTGTTAGATACAACAAGCGTGGATAACACAAAACTTCCTGCAGTGGTCACTGAAGGAGCAACAGATTTGATAATGTGGATAGCTGGGGCGAGAACACCTACTGGTGACGTATCTTCATCTGACACATCCCCTATTGTGGAGGTGCCGACGACGATTGCTCTATTGATGAAGGTACCCACTCTCCCCGGGTCAACTGATGTCTCAAAGGTCACTATAATGATGTCACCTGAGTTCATGGCTCCAATGTTTAACCAGGTTAACGTTTGAGTCCCATCGAGGTTATCCACAACAGAGTCTGGTTCTTGCGGGATACCATTGACGACGCTGGTCCCTGGCATGTAGGTCAATCCATCAGGTACGATATCGGTCAGCTGGACAGGGTTCAAAGGGAAGTCACCAGTATTCTCTATGGTTAACTCAAAGTAGACAATACCGCCAGGAGAAGGAACGTTTACAGCAGTATTCAAAGTGATTTTCACGATGTCAGTACCTGGTGCCCTCACAGTCCATTGATCAGATATAGGTGGATAGACCCGTTCGTACGGACTGATACCAAGGAGTGTAGAATAATCAGTCACTGTAGACGTGTTAGTGAACACCCCACCTTCTGTGGGGATGACAGCATCATACTCCAGGATGAGTGTTCCACCCACAGGGATGATAGTATACTGCCAGGTGATAGTATTTCCCACCACAAAAGTTGTATCTGCCAGCGGTGCAGATGTAATGGAAGCTGTATTCAGTAGTAACCCAGCAGGGACTACATCCTCAATGTCCACATCGTACGCGGGACTATTCCCTGTATTCTGGATCGTGATGGTGTAGTGGATTGTGTCTCCAGGCAGCCCTTCAGTGATAGAGCCCTGCTTATCTATGGTTAAATTTGGTTCAATGATTTGAACATCTCCACTGTCTGAAAGATCGAAGGGGACACCTTGTTCTGCCCCAATGGTGCGCGCCCAGTTGATCAAAATGACTCCATCAACATTTCCTGGTATGTCTTGTACTCTGGCTGTCACCGTAATATCAACAGTATTCGGACCAGTGAAATTACCCAGTGTCCAGGTAATGGACTGACCAACTACGACTGGCACTGGTGACAACCCGAGAGTATCAGTGTAGGCGGAGGTGACATACTCTAGTCCAGCAGGTAACGTATCAATGATCTGAACATTCTGGTAGTTTGAGGTTCCCCAGTACGAAACTGATACAGTAAACGTGACTTCCTCTCCTATGGTGGCAGTCTGCAGATTTGGTGTTTTGAAGATCCCTTCAACAGTCTGGACAAATGTTGTATCTGTGGCAGTACTGTACACACACCCTGTGGAACAGTATCCACTGACTATAACGGTATCTATACCTAAGGCTCCCGTGATATCGGCAGAGAGAGCGGCAGTCCAAGTACCTCCTATGGGTATTGGAGCAGCCAGAGTCCAGGTCACCGTATTCCCAACCACCACCGGAACTTCACCGCCAGAGCCGTTATTTGCAACAATATTAATGAAGTTCAGACTCAAATCATCAACAACTTCCACATTTTCAGCCTGGTAGTTTCCTGTATTGGTCACGGTAATGGTCCAAGTGGTCGTTCCTCCTGGAGGTCTGGTCACCGTGTCTGGTGTTTTATCCACAGTCAAAACCGCTTTCAATGGGGTAATATTTCGAGAATTGCTTCGCTGGTAATGCTGGTTGCATGCATTGTCGAAATCAACGTACACAGTGTTCACATCAGGTACTACCACGCCACAGTTGATACCATCGTCAATGATTCTGAATTGAAGAACGACTGTTTGTCCTTCTAACATATTTCCTAAAACCCATACCGGCTGTGTCAAATCTGCAGGAGGCTCTGGCGTGGGATTGGGTCCTGCAATCATGCCGTTGTACTCAAATCCTGCAGGAAGATCAGACGTAACCACAACATTGTAGGCTGTAGGTCCGTTGTTGGTAATGGTCACTGTTACATCCCCATCACAGGTAGTAATAGTACCCAACGTCTGGGAAATGGTAAATTGAGCTGTGGTTCTCAGACGGGCAGTGTCGCACGTTTGTGGTTCTCTACACGGGTCGTTAGCAGGTGTGGTTGGATTATCATCACATCCATACCATACACAAGCCGTATTGGTGACAGGAGGATCAGTGCATTCATTGGCATCTACGGTGGCCTGCACTAAATATGTTGCAGTCTGAGCCGCGAGTAAGTCACCGTGCACCCACGGATCACCTGCTGTTCCAGACCCTCCACCCGGAGGTGCGGGTGCAATGGACACAAAGGTCATGTTAGCGGGGAGCACATCCCAGAATTCCACGTTTTCAGCATCAGCAGGGCCACCGTTGGATATTTGTATACGCCATTCTACTGTGTCACCTGGTTCTGCATTCACCGTTTCTGTGTAGCCTCCACCAGTTGTCAGGTTCCTTCCATCTTTCACGATGGATATACTGGGCTCTCGTGCTTGCAGGGTTGAGCGTGACTCTGGACTGATCTTTAATTCACCGCAGACACTCTCGTAATACGCTTTTGACACAACTGTTCTGTTCCCGTCAGGAAAGTCGCATCCTGCAATCACATCAAAGGATATGGATATAATAACTCCTGGATCAATCGATGACAAAGCTGGAACTTCAGTACTGGTCCACACCAACGGGTTGGCCAGCGGATCTTGTGGTTCGGCTGGATTTCCCGTTCCTGCCACGTAGAGCAATCCCAGAGGTAGTGTCACTTCCATTTCCGCATTATATATAGTGGTTAACCCCGCATTTTTCACTTGTACTGTCACTGTGTCCTGCTCACACAAATCGATGTTAGGAGGAAGCGTATTAGTGGTCACTGCATTGGCAGGAGGTATAGCCACCCTGGAGTGATCAGTAACAGGAGCTTGGCAGTCAGAACCTAAGCAGCCCCAGCTCGCAAATACGTCGTTATCCAGATTTATGCAGCCAATAATATCTGCAATCAGCGTAATGACCCGTGTTTGTCCTGCAGGAATTGAGTTAAACATCCAGCTCACCCCGTTTATGGGATTTCCATTGTGATCTTGATTTGGATTTGTAGTTACTACTACAGGGTTTCCCAGCAAATCTTCCACAGATGCTGTGCTATTGTACTGTAAATCAGAACCTAACACATCGTCCACCCACACACTGTAGGCAGTTCCACTCCCCGAATTAGTGACATAAATCTTCCACATGGCCTGGTTTGTGGCCGCATAGACCAGTTCAGGCACCTTCTTGATGAATATGGAAGCTTGCAGAATAAAGGGAGTGGTAGTGGCAGATTCGGTACACACGGGATCAGAAACATCTGGCGAATCATCATCATTACACAAATCATCGTAGTAGACATCTGCTCTCAACGTGCTGTCCAACGGTGCACATTTCTTGTGAATGGTAAAGGAGATCGTACCACTCGTGCCGCCTGTGAAGTTGTCACCATAGTCCCAGGTGTACCCTTGCTCAGGGACTACTGTTGCTGTTGGACCAGAGTTAGGCAGTGCCCCTGTGTAGCTTACCGTTAAGAGATCAATGTCATAGTTTACTGTTGACAGAAATACTACTACATCATACGCATCGACCGTTGCCTGTGGGTTTGTCAAAGTAATAGTCACATTATACGTTCCGCACACGTCGACCATTGTTGGTAAGCCACTGATGCTGATATCCATATCCGATTGGGTGACCGTTACCATTTCACCTTCCTGGATGACACTATCTGGCATGCACTGGCCAAAATCAGGCCACCCCGTGTCAAGTCTAGACCAGTCATAAAAGGAATAACTGCCGCAGTTCGGCTGCGAAGCATCAGTGGTTCTCAAGTTATACTGGATGACCAGTGTGGAATTCCTGACAGAAGGACATGCTGAAAAGTCATATCCTGAAAAGTCGTAGACTAATTCTCCTAAAACAACACTTGGTACAACATTAACTGAACAGGAAGCTCCTGTTGCATTGTCTGTGATCGTCACAGGCTGGGTAGAAACATATACCTGATTGTTAGCCATCTCCTCGTAGAAAACCATAGTATTCCATGATTCAGTATCCAGAAGAGCATTATCAGCAAACACATACGTGTTAGTATAGGTTATTTCAGTGCATTTTTCCCAGTTTCCGGGGACTGAAGCAACAGTCTTTTCAGAGTCCACCAGTTGCTCACATTCTAAATAGGTGGAAGCAGTTGTACTCGCGGTCAAAACGCAGCCGCAGCAGTCTGTTACTGTAGCATCAAGGGTGTTTACGGCAGATGTGTAGCAGTAGGTCTCACATTGACCATAAAGGGGAACTTGTAAGATAATGTTCGTATTCCAAGGAGTTGCTGTGGGTAGTATGACCCATTGGATTGTATTGCCAATCACTGCTCCCCCACCAGCATTGACAACGGTGAACCCACCCGGAATAGTATCAATGATGGTAATGTTCGTACTATTTGCCACACATACTGGATCTCCAGTGTAGGTGACGGAAAGGTTGTACGTTATGAGTTCTCCCAAATAGACTTCGTAGGGACCAGTCTTGCTTGCTGATAGAGATGTTCCACCAGTTGTAGAAAGAGTTCCAAACTGTATGGGAGGGTAGAACACTTCTCCGCAATCATCATAATACTCGGGTCTGAATATTAACGTTCCTAAAGGGCGATTCGCACACCAATCCGAATTCGTCAGTGTGAACACCAAGTTCACGGTAGAGCCAGGAGCTATATCTCCCACGAAGAAGCGGTCATTAGCAGCATCATAAAAAGCTCCAGGCGGCTGATTAACAGTAACAGTCAAGGGATCAAAATCCACATACAACCAGAAATTATGAGCTGTCCCTGTTCCATTATTCGTTATAGGAATGGTAAACTGACTGCTTGCAGAGCAGTACGGTAATTGGAAATTCGGTAACACATACGATATGTCAGGTTCTTCCAGTATCAACTGCACACTGGCTTGAGTGGTCTCTGTTTCACAGGGTGCACCATCACAGCTCCATTCAGCTTGTGCATCATTTTCCAGCCCATTACACGCAATAACATCAGCATACACCTCTATCAACACTTGATCCCCAGGATTCATCAGCGCTAACGCAGGAATATGACTCTGATCCCACACCACTGTTGGTAACCCTGACGTATCTCCTGGTGTGGACTGGACTGCATCAAACTGTAACCCTGGTCCCAATGTGTCAGAAATCACCACACTCTGTATGGTACCAAATCCTGTACTGGTCACCGTCAAGGTCCAGTGAACAGTATCACCCAGCCGCGCCGGAATAACAGTGGGGGTCTTGGTAATGGTAACGGCTCCTGGGTTCACCGTAACGTAAAACCCTCTTTGAGACGATCCTGTATCATGGGTAGCATCCACCAGTATTTGCCCGGACACTGCAGTACACATAATTTCCAGCGTAATCGTGGTGGGTCCCCAAAAATCCCCAGGATCTAAATCGCCAACATTCCACGTAATAGTCTGACCTACTACTGATCCTCCTCCAGCATCAATGATCTGAAATCCAGCAGGTATAGTGGCTTGCACAACCACGTTGGTGGCAGTTACACTACCAGTATTCTGCACAGTAATCGAATAATTGTGCTGTTCGCACATGTTTACAACATCATCACCTGTTATGGTAATCTGCAGGTTTGGTTGTGAGCCAACATTGTTGAACATTAACAATACCAAAATCAATATGAGGAGAACGCTCCTCAATTTAGTTGAATATGATGCCATATCCATTCCTCCTTTCCACGCTTTGATGTAAATATTGCACCCTTCTATAAAAAGGTTTCGTCTATTCTCTTATGAAATGTATATTCTTGTTACTAAAAATCTGCAAATTCCTTTTTGCGCTTGTTGCATCTCTCTAACAGTAACCATGTACACCACAAGGTCTTGAAATTCTTTTCATTTTTGTCTTTTGAGGACTGTTCAATTATGGGTACGTTTCTCAACTTTGTTACACGTGTAACATTTTATCTATCCTTCTTTGACTTTTATAGTCCTGAATTTTGAATCTGATACCCACATTTCTTGACAATCCTATTTCCAGTCGAAACTAACCCACCCTGGTCATAACTGCGAAAATCGTGATGACCCCTGTTCTTGGAAACTCTTTGACACTTCCGGAAAATCACTGATTTGCAGCTATTTCGGAAGGATAACTGGAGAAATTCGCAAATAACCGATACGTTTAAGTACTCACACTTCATAAAGTATGCAAAGGTCTAGAAGGTGAAGATTAGTGATCGACCTCAAACAGATGAAAGGAAAGAAAGCAGTTTCACCTGTCATTGCAGTCGTGTTGATGATTGCTGTAGCAGTATCTATCACTGTTGTCATATTTGCGTGGGCGTCAGGATTTGTAGGAGGGCATGCTACAGCAGAATCTCCAGATGCGGAACAGATTGTTTTGGAAGAAATGAGACGGAGTGGGACAAATGTGACCGTGTACCTCAGGAATATGGAATCTTCCAATATATATCTAGATACTGTCTATGTTAATGGTCAATTGAGGGCGACCAATATTTCTACATCTATTTCAGCCAATGGAGTGAGTCCGCTGGATCTTTCCGCTATTATTTCTGCCAGCGGTGGGGATGGTACCTTCTATGTTGGAGATCAAGTTCAGCTCGTCACCGTGAACGGGACGAGAATACGGTTTCTGGTGAAATAGCAGGGAGTTATGTCTTTTTTTGAGTTTTTTGCAGAAGAGGTTATCCAAATTTTAGATGGAATTTTTCAGTCTTGGGTTGTTGTGCAAAGGTAATCTTTCTAAAGTGACTTTTGAAGTTTTGATAAAACTGTAAGATCAATGACCATTAGAAACTTCCTTGAGAGTAATAAACACTGTCCACATGTGGGCCAAGTATTGGATAGCCCGATACCACAAAATACAGCGAATCAGGTGTGGAACTGTCAGGTCAAGATACTTCTCTCATTCTTGTTACACGTGTAACATCATTTTCTGGTTTTCTCATTTCGGTAGATATTCTGACTTTGTCATAAGTATTATATACATCCGATGATAGTGCAAATGCTCGCCATGTGTGAAGCGGCACAAATAATGTATTCCTCACAAGTAATGTATCACTAGGAAAAAATCTGTGAAAATTTAGTTGTGTAAAAGAAAAAAAGAAGAATTAGATACCAAGCATTTCCAGAAGAATTTCAATGATTTCTCTGTACGCAGCGTTTCTTTGAATACTCCAGTGGATTGAAGGTATATAATTCCCTGTATTGTAGTACTCTTCGACATTTTTGCAACACTCATCCACGTAAGGTAACAACTCCTGGACTCGTGCCCATTTCTCTGGATATACTTCGTCTAAGCCTCGGTCTAAGACCATTTGGATCAATTGCTTGACAATTTCCTCCAAAGCTTCACAACATGAGACTTCTCTAGGCCACTCTATGTCCGCGCCTGCTTGTCTGATACGTTCTATTAAATCTCTGAATTCTTCGTAACACAGCATCATTTTATTGTAAGCTAAAGGTTGTAGTGAGGGAATTGGCGGTTCCGGTGGGTTGATGACTGGAACAGCTAAAGCCTGTGGTGTTGTTGTTACTGAGGCTTCATCATCTTCACTTTGATCTCCATCATCGTTGTTTGGCGTTGAATCAGGGTCATACTGATCTGAAGCTGTTACTTGTGCTACATTCTTGTAGTTGCCAGCTGCCTGGACTACTGCTTGGAATGTCAAAGCAGTATTTGCACCATTAGCCAAACTGTTGATTGTCCAGGTCAATGTAGGGGCACCTGCATCACTTCTCGAATCTCCACCTGCTATGCTGGCAGCGACATAGGTATATCCGTTGGGTATCACATCTTCAACATCGACATTGGTAGCTGTGTCTGGGCCATCATTGTAGACTGTGATAGTGAATGTTACTGTATCTCCCACATTAGGAGTTGGATTACTGACACTCTTTTCCATCCTTAGATCTGCTTGCTGTGGTGTTGTTGTTGCAAAGTCTTCATCATCTTCACTTTGATCTCCATCATCGTTATTAGGCGTTGAATCAGGATCGTTTTGATCTGAAGCTGTTACTTGGGCAACATTCTTGTAGTTGCCAGCTGCCTGGACTACTGCTTGGAATGTTAAAGCAGTATTGCCACCGTTAGCCAGACTGTTGATTGTCCAGGTCAATGTAGGG